>BNJV01001476.1_pt1 | contig 256550 bp, 325 predicted proteins | sample 8540591 | NCBI WGS metagenome assembly BNJV01 (sample SAMD00202457, study PRJDB9452) | human saliva metagenome | host: Homo sapiens
TGTGAAAAAAATCCATTCGCGCACAAAGGATGGGTTTTTTTATGCATGCATGTTTATATTGTATGGAAAAACAATCATAAAATATTGGTTGTTAGATTGTGTGATATTCAACTTTGTATAAGGGATTGAAATGGAAGTCGAGGTTTGCTATACTAAGTCGCGTAAATATTGAAATATATATTTGAAAGAAGGGGACTATTACATGAATTTCTTTGATATCTTTATAAAGACATTATCAAATGAAAAGATCAATTCGGCTATTATTTCTAGCGTAGCTATTATCCTATTAGGTTATGTTATGCGTCGCAAGAAGGTATTCGATGATCGCACAGCGAAAGTATTAACACAGGTTGTACTTTCAGTATCAATTGCTGCATTGGCATTTAAGTCATTTATGGCGCCAATCAAACCAGAAACATTTACACAAGGTTTAAATGTATTAATCTGGGGTATCGTAATTTATATCTTACTCATCTTCTTAACGATTCCGCTCTATGCGAAGTTTGAAGGTGATGAACAGGATGCTTTACGTGTACTAAGTATTTTCGGTTCTACAACATTCTTCGGAATTCCTATTGTAAGTGCAATCTATGGTGCAGAAGGTGCGTTATACGCTTCTATCTTCAACATTGGTTACAGAATCTTCTTATATTCTTATGGATATATTAAGATGAGTGGATTAAAGATGACTTCTAAGAACATCAAGTCTATGTTCTTAAATCCAATCGTTATCGCTACATTCTTAGGACTATTCTTGTGGTTAGCACAAGCATATTTACCACAGGTTACTGTAGCTGTTAAGGATGCAACGTCAGGTGAAATGGTCAATAAATCAGTTTCATTCATGCGTTTAGACCTTACATCTCCACAGATTACTCAGATTTTAACTTACTTGGCTGGTTTAGCTTCTCCGCTTGCTTGGTTAGCAATTGGTTCTACACTTGGTTCAGTAAACTTCAAGGATGCGATGACAGACAAGAAGGCATTGTACTATACATTTATTAAGTTATTGATTATCCCTGCATTCAACATCGTTGTATTAGCAATCTTAACAGTAACTCATATCTTACCAGTTAATCTTGTTTCTTTAGGTACAACAGTTATTATGATGGCTACACCTCCAGCAACAGTTGCGGCTTCTTATGCAATTCGTTTTGATAAGGGTGCCCTCGTTGCGTCTAATACTTCATTGATTGCGACATTAGCAGCTGTTATTATGGCTCCTATTTGGATCGTTATCGTTGAATTAATTGGACATTTAGGAATCTTTTAATTAAGAATAGTATTATAATAAAGCGGGGTAAATATCCCGCTTTCATAAAATAAAAGGAGTAAAATTATGTCATTTAAAGTAGTATGTTATGGTGTTCGTCCAAATGAAGTAGAGTTTTTCCACAAGTATAATAAGTATAACTATAACTTAAAGCTTGTTGAGGGTTTAACAACTCATGAGAATATCACTGAGTGTGAAGGTGCTGACGCAGTCTTATTACGTGGTAACTGTGTTGCGGATCGTCAGAACTTAGAGAAGTTAAAGGGATATGGAATCAAGTATGTATTTACACGTACTGTAGGGTTCAACCATATTGATTTACAGGCTGCTGCAGATTTAGGTTTAATCGTTGCACGTGTTCCTGGATATTCTCCAAATGCTATCGCTGAATTATCCTTAACATTAGGTATGATGTTATTACGTCATACAGCTGCTGCTACTAGTGCAACTGCTGCTGGTGACTTCGTTGTTTCACCAACATATTTCTCTAAGGAAATTCGTAACTGTACAGTAGGTATTATCGGTACAGGTAGAATTGGTTTCACAGAAGCTAAGATGTACAAGGGCTTAGGTGCTAAGGTTATTGGCTATGATGTGTATGAAAATGATGCATGCAGAGAAGTACTTGACTATGTAACTCTGGATGAATTACTTGCACAGTCTGATATCGTAAGCTTGCACGTTCCTTACTTCCCTGGTCAAAACGATAAGATGGCTAATGCTGAATTCTTCAGCAAGATGAAGGATGGTTCAATCTTCTTAAATACTGCTCGTGGTGAATTACAGGATAACGAAGCAATCTTAGCTGCTCTTAAGTCTGGTAAGTTAGATGGATATGGAACAGACGTATTCGCTAACGAAACATCATTCTTCTTCAAGAAGTTAGCTAGTGCTGCAGAAATTTCTGATCCTACTGTTCGTGAACTTGTACAGATGTATCCAAAGGTATTGGTAACACCACATATTGGCTCTAATACAGATGAAGCTTTAGCAAATATGATTGAATACTCAATGGATAACTTCAATGAGATTCTAACTACAGGCACTACAAAGAATCTTGTAGCTCTTCCTGAAGCTAAATAATAATCTTACTTAAGATACTCGAGAGAGTATCTTTTGTTTTCCTGGGAAATGCTATAATTTGAATATACAGGAGAGTTTAGTATGAACACAAAACAAGCTGCTCAAAAATGGGGATGTTCTGTAAAGACAGTGACGAAGTTATGTGCGGATGGTGTGATTCCGTTAGCAGAGAAGGATGAAAGAGGTAGATGGGTAATTCCTGATGAATGTGAAAAACCACCAGTCTCTCGTTTTCGTCTTTGTTTTCTGATGGATATGATTAACCAACTTAAAGAAGGCGTAATCTTTCAACAGGTTAAATGGGGCATTAGTGAAAAAGAATTACAAGATGGTTATCAGTATCTGATTGAAAATGCGATGGTTTCTTCTTTTGATGTACGTCAACTGGAGAAAAAAACTTCCAAATGCTAAAATTACCTCACGTGGGAAAGCACTGATGGAAAGAGAAAATAAAGAAGGCTCTAACCAACGCAAATTTAATGTGAACTTTAAGATTAATACTGGTGTCTTCAGTTTTGAGACTGGCTATGAAAGTGCGAAAGGAAAGTAACATGGATAGAATTGAAACAGAACGTTTAATTCTTCGCCAGTTTGAATTCTCTGATAAAGATGATTTATTTGAAATCATGTCGGATGAGCAGACCAGTTTAGATGATGGTGGTTATCATGCAAGTAAGTCGCAAGATAAGCAGTATCTAGCTTTGATGGAAATTCTATGTCGGCAACAAAGATTCAGTATCATCTTGAAGGATAATCAAAAGATGATAGGAATGATTAACCTTCAAGATGACGATAGAGCAGTTTCTTCTTATGAGTTAGGTTTTGTGATGAATCCAAACTATCGAAGAAAAGGATATACATATGAAGCAGTACAGGCTGTGATAGATTATTACTTTGAGCATAATTTAGTACAGATGTTTGGTGTATCCTGTTTTCCTTACAACAAAGCCTCTCTAAAATTAATTGAAAAGCTAGGCTTTGTGTATGAGGGGAAGGAACATAAGGGATTGAATCATGCGGTTTATGGTCCAATTGACCTATTATGTTATTATAAGGATAAAGATGAGTAGGTAAGATGAAGAAAGTAATTGTAATTGGATGTTGCGGTAGTGGTAAAAGTACATTTGCAAGACATCTGCATGCATGTACTGGAATTCCACTTTCACTTGGATCAGTTAAATTGGAATACGGATAAAACAACGGTAGAAAAGACGGTATTCTTGAAACGTGTTAAAGAACTGATTCAAAAAGATACATGGATCATTGATGGTAACTATGGTTCTTCTATGGAAATGCGTATGCAAGCATGTGATACTGTATTCTTCTTGGATTATCCAGTGGATGTGTGTATACAAGGCATTTATGGACGCGTTGGTAAGGTTCGTACTGATATGCCATGGGTAGAAGATGAAGTTGATGAAGATTTGATTGAATTTGTCAAAAATTATGAGAAGGAAGATAGACCGGAAGTTTTAAATCTTCTTTCAAAATATAAGGAAAAGGACATTCATATCTTCCGTTCTCGTTTAGATGCCAACCGGTATTTAGAGTCATTAAAATAGCGTTATTTATCACAACTTTGTTGTGGCTTTTTTGATGGATTATTCATTGACGTACAGTGTGAAAGTGACTAAGATTGTTGTGTAAATGAAAAAGGAGGTGGAGATATGATTCTAAATAATGAGAAGAAGTTAGGCCCTACACCTAAATCGACTGGTGTTGAACAAGAGTTTCAACAGATTGCGAAACAGAGGAATCTAGTCTTCTACAGGAATTAGCTTGTACACGAAATGGTATTAGCGATGAAGAAAGAGAAGAGAGATTAGAGAAGTACGGCTATAATGATTTATCTGCGATGCAGAAACATAGTTGGGCGTATTTCCTTGTACATAGTTTTGCGGATGCGTTTATTATCGTTTTACTTGTATTAGCGATTGTGACTTTTGTTGTGGAGTCGGATATCTTATCTGGAACAATTATTCTTGCACTAGCATGTATGAGTGCAGTAATTCGTTTCTTCCAAGACTATGGTTCTTACCGTGATATGCAGAAGTTAAAAGAGATGGAGCATGATACGGTTAGAATCCAAGTTCCAACGGAAGATGGTACTGAGGTAAGAGAAGTACCGGTGGAAGAAGTGGTTCCTGGTGATATTCAATTGATTGGTTCTGGAGATATTGTCAGTGGTGACTTATATCTTCTTGAAAGTAAGGACTTATTCGTTTCTGTTTCTGCCTTTACAGGGGAATCCATTCCAGTTGAAAAATATAAAGGTGTTGATGATAGAACTGTCAATGCGGCAGAGTTAAACAATATCTGTTTGGGTGGTTCTACTGTGAATTCCGGTACAGGTGTTGGTGTTGTAGTACGTACCGGGAAAAGTTCTTATCTAGGTAAGATTTCTTCTACAATTCATACAAAGAAGAAAGAGACGGATTTTGATAAGAGTTTGTCGAAGATTACAAGAATCTTAATTACTTACATGGTTGTAGTAGTTATCTTCGTGTTATTGATTAATGGTTTGGTGAAGAAGAATTGGTTAGAAGCGTTCTTATTCTCTATCTCTGTTGCGGTAGGTATTACACCAGGTATGTTACCGATGATTGTTAACGGAACACTTGCCAAGGGTGCTAAATTCCTAGCGAAGAAGAAGACAATTGTTAAGAATATGTCTGCGATTCAGAATTTAGGTGCCATTGATGTTCTATGTACCGATAAGACCGGTACACTAACGATGGATCATGTTGTATTGCAGAAGTATCTTGATGTAAATGGTGAGGATTCACATTTAGTATTGAATTATGCATGGATGAATGCATACTACTCTACGGGAGTTAAGAATCTGATTGACCGTGCAATCTTAGCCTATGGCGAAGAGAATGATGCGCATAAATACGCTGGTGGTTATGTGAAGTCTGATGAGATTCCATATGACTTTGAACGTCGTAGAATGAGTGTTTTGATTTCTAATCCTGGTGGTGAACACTTAAGTGGAAATGTTGAAGAAATTCTTCCGATGCCACAGGATGAAGTACTTATTACAAAGGGTGCTTTGGAGTCTGTATTAGAGTGTTGCAGTCGTATTCGCGTGAAGAAGGAATACATGGATATTCACGAAGAAGATCTTGCGAAAATCAATGATCTTGCGGAAGAATTAAATAAAGAAGGTATGCATGTCATCGGTGTTGCCGCAAAGAAGAAGAGCGTAGGTGATACAACAGTCTTCCATGCGGAAGATGAAACAAATATGACATTCTTAGGAATCATTGCCTTCCTTGATCCACCAAAACCAGACGCAAAAGAAGCAATTCGTGGTTTGTATGATGCTGGTGTACATGTAAAGGTTATATCTGGTGATGCGCCTGTTGTCGTCGAACATGTATGCAAGCTTGTTGGTATGAAGGTTGGTGATCAAAGTGCTGTTACAGGTTCTGATTTAGAGAATATGAGTGATGCGGAATTATCTTCTGTTGTGGAGAAGAATGATATCTTTGCGCGCTTATCGCCAATGCAAAAGAAGCGTGTTGTGGATGCGTTACGCAATAATGGTCATGTAGTTGGTTATATGGGTGATGGTGTAAATGATGCACCTAGTCTACATGATGCGGATGTTGGTATTTCGGTTGATAATGGAACTGACGTTGCCAAAGCCAGTGCGGATATTATCCTGTTGGAGAAGAGTTTGACGGTTATTCTCAATGGTATTTATGAAGGTAGACGTATTTATGGAAATATCTTGAAGTATATGAAGATGGCATTATCCAGTAACTTTGGTAATGTTTTCTCGGTACTCATTGCCTCCATCTTCTTACCATTCTTACCAATGTTACCACTACAGATTTTGATTCAGAATTTGATTTACGACTTTACACAGATTGCGATTCCATGGGATAACGTCGATGACGAGTTCCTACAGACACCGCATAAGTGGAATAGTGCTTCGCTTGTGTCATTCATGAATGTCATGGGTGGTTTCTCATCTGTATTTGATGTACTGACGTTCTTGGTATTGTGGTTTATCTTAGGATACAATACACTAGCCATGCAGAATTACTTCCAGACTGGTTGGTTTATTGAAGGTCTGATTTCTCAGATTTTGATTGTACAGTTTATCCGTACATCAAAGCGTCCTATCATTGATTCAAAGTGTGATTCTAGACTAGCTCTAGCATCTGCGTTTGGTATCTTTGTAGGTATTTCAATTCCATATTTATTTGATAATCTGAAGAATACTGTATTTACAGAAATGCCATTTGAATACTTTGTATATTTGATTATTATCTTGGCGCTCTATAGTACTACGATTGAAATCGTGAAGAAGTTCTATATCAAAAAACATGGTTCTTGGTTATAAATAAACGAGAGAATATTGGAATCAATTGGTTTCAATATTCTTTTTGTTGATGCTTGATGGGGATTGGACATAGTAGGAAGATATCGAAATATGTTAAAATACAACTATCAGGAGAATTTATGCAACAGGAACAACAAAATGCATTTAATCGTCAATGTATTAGTGAGGCACTAATACGTTTGATGGAAACCAAAGCATACGATGATATTACAGTAACGGAGATTTGCCGTATGGCAGGTGTATCACGTATGACGTATTATCGAAACTATAGTAGTAAACGCGAGATATTCAGTGATTACATGAAGATGATTGTGGATGAATTCGTTCGCGTACAACGTGCAAAGGATTTAAAAGTACGATCGTATGAGATGATTCTTGCAGGATTTTTTTATATTTCTGTAATTATGAACGCTTTATTGAGTGTTTGGATCAATCAAATTTATCTTCAATCTTACAGGATGGATTAAATTACTATATCGACAGTTACGTATTTGAACAGGGTGAAGATGAGTTGCGTAGATATCACTTGTATTATTATTCGGGTGCGTTATTTAATATCTATACTGTGTGGATGCGCAATGGTAAGAAAGAAAATGTTGAGGATATCGCGAAAATTGTTTACGAACATGTAAAACGCGAACATCAAACACTTTAATTATCATGTATAATATTTAATAGAGATTTTCGTATTACACGACAAACAGGAGGAATTACAATGAATTGGAAAACGTTAGAAGGATTTGATGAGAAATTAGCAAAGGTCAGCTTTAAAGCACATAAGACTTTTGATGGTAAGGTAGTGGAAGTTCTATACGGTGCAAAAGACGAAAATGGTAATTTTGTATTACCAAAAGAGGACCAAAATGATGGCCATGGTAGATGGTTTGGTATCGAAACAAATGGAGAATACAGAATGTTCTCTTGGCAAAAGCCTGCATATTTAGGAGGTGGCGTAGAATACGGTACTTCTCATAATGATACTGCACTTGAAGATATGGAAAATGATCTTCGTAAAAAGCAGGAATTATGCCGCCAAGCAGAGAATATTTCTACAGTAGAAGAGTTCGAAGAAATTCGTAAGCAATTTGAAACAATCGAAAACTGGAATACTCCAAAGGATGAAGAGTATGCAATTTGGTTTGGCAAGACTTTAGAAAAGTTCAATGCTAGAAGCCAGCGTCAAAGCGCAAATGCAGAAGAAAAGAAGAAGTTAATTGAAAAGGCTGCTAGTTTAGCAGATTCCACAAACTGGAAAGAAACACAGGCAGAATTTAGAAACCTGCAGGATGAATGGGAAACACTTGGTAATGCAGGTGTAGAAGATGATTCCTTATGGGAACAGTTTAAGGGTTATCGTAACCAATTCAATGATAAGCGTCGTAACTATTTTGATAATCTAACACAAGTACATTCTGAAAATGAAGAGAAGAAACTTGATTTAATCAAGCAGGCAAAAGAACTAGCAAAGAAGACTGATAACTTCCGTGAGACATCTGAAAAGATGAATGGTCTCATGGACGCATGGAAGTCAATCGGTAGTGCAGGACATGATAAGGATGATGAACTTTGGAATGCGTTTAACGCATCACGTCAGGGCTTCTATGATGAAAGAACAGCGTTCTTTACAGAGCGCGATGAAAAGCAGAAGGAAAGTATCCGTATCAAGAATGCCTTAATTGAAGAAGCAAAGACAATCGCTGCTACAAAGGATTATGGTCGTGAGAAGACAGATCGTATGAAGGCACTTGATAAGGAATGGCGTGCTGCTGGATATTCTGGTAGTGAACAGAATGACGCATTGTGGGATACATTTACACAGGCAAAAGAAGTATTCTGGAATGGTAAGCGTGAAGATAGTCAAAAGCGTCTGCAGGAAGCCTTCGACTACAAGAAGTCACAACTTCCAGTCGTAAGAGAAGAAATCAATAGACTTCAAGAACAGGAATATGAAACAAGTGACTATGAGAGAATTCGTAGTATTCAACGTCAAGTTGAAGAAAAGAAAGCTTTCTTAGAGAAGTTAAAGAACGATATTGAAGATATCGAAAAGAAATTAAACGCATAATTCAAAACCTCACTTCATCTGGAGTGAGGTTTCAAGTCAATGGGGGGGATGAGAAATGTTGAAGAATATCGCCAGGGAACAGTATACAGAAGCGATACGTATGGCATGGCCAGCTGTGCTGGAAAGTGTTTTTGTGTCTCTTGCGGGTATTATCGATACACTTATGGTTTCCTCTATGGGCACATATGCGGTAGCAGCTACAGGGTTGATTCTACAACCGAAGTTTCTCAGTCTTAGTTTCTTCTTTGCGATTAACGTCGCAGTATCTGCCTTAGTTGCACGAAGACTTGGACAGAATAATCGACGAAACGCAAATCAGGTATTAGTGACATCAACAGCGGTCGTTATACTGTTATGTATTGCGTTAACTGTTATAACAGTGATTTTTGCTGATCCGTTAATTGTGATATGTGGTTCTAATGCGGATACACATGAGGGTGCAGTAATTTATTTTAGGGTGATACAGATCGGAATGATATTCAATGTATTATCACTAGTGATTAACGCTGCACAGCGTGGTGCAGGTAATACAAAGATTGCGATGGTCACAAATGTTACATCTTCCATCGTGAATATCATCTTTAACTATCTATTGATTGGTGGTAACTTTGGCTTTCCAAAATGGGGGCTATTTGGTGCGGCGTTTGCGACGGTACTAGGTACTGTATTTGCGTGTGGTATGAGTATCCAATCATTATTTAAAAAAGATAGTTATGTTTCGATTCCCTATATTCTTGAGGAGAAGATTAAACCAGATTTTGAAGCGTTTAATGCGATTCAAAAGTTGGGTGCAAATATTCTGTTTGAAAACTGGGCTATGCGTGTAGGTTTTATGACGACTGCTGTACTTGCGGCAAGACTAGGCACTGACCAGTTTGCGGCATATCAGGTTGGTATGAATATCTTGTCGTTGGGCTTTGCGTTTGGGGATGGTATGCAAGTAGCGGCTGTATCGTTAATTGGAAAGAGTCTTGGACAACAGAAACTAGACTTAGCAAAGACCTATGGACATGCATGTCAGTTAATTGGTGTGGTGATATCGGTTATATTTGCGATGATCTTATTCGTTGGTGGAAGAACACTAAATCAGTTCTTCTTTGTGGATGAATCCGTAATTGAAATGGGTGTTATGATTGCTCGCTTTGTGGCAGTTATCGTACTATTTCAGATATCACAAATTATTTATGGTGGGTGCTTAAGAGGTGCTGGTGATGTAAAATATACATTGGTTGTGGCATTGATCAGTGTCACAATTATCCGACCAATTTTAACTTGGGCATTGACCTCTGTATTCTCGCTTGGTTTAGTGGGTATTTGGTTAGGCGTATTATCGGATCAGTTGACAAGGTTTACATTATTACGAATTCGTTTTCATCAAGGGAAATGGGTGGAGTATAAGATATAGAAAGGCATTCAAATGGGTAATAAAACAAGAATTCAAAAAATGACGATTCTCAGTATGTTTATTGCGATTGAACTCATCATGGCCATGACACCAATTGGTTATCTTAGTTTAGGTGCAATTTCCATTACGACAATGCATATACCTGTTATCTTTGCGGGTATCTTGCTTGGGCCAACAGAAGGCGCAATTTTAGGATTTGTCTTTGGAATGACTAGTTTTTTTAAAGGCGACCTTTGCGCCAACGATAACGAGTTTCTGCTTTTCACCATTCTATTCCGTTGGTGATATTCATGGCAATTTCTGGAGCTTACTCATTGCGTTTGCGCCACGTATTCTACTTGGGTATCTTTCTGGTTTGTTGTATAACGCATTTAAGAAAGCGAAGAAGAATAACTTTGTTGTAGAATCATTGATTGCGATTGGTATGACATTATTGCATACACTAATGGTCATGGGATTAATTTGGTTATTCTTTGGGCAAGTTTACGCTAGTGTAACAGGTTTAGCGGTATCGACTGTGATTATTACTGTCATTACAAGTAATGGTATCTTAGAGATGATAGTGGCAGGTATTATCATTCCGACAATGATGCGTGTACTTCGTCCAGTTTTAGATAAATTAGAGTTAGGAAAATCAGCACATGCATAATGAACAATCATACTATGCACGCATGCGTTCAACGATGAGTGATAAGTTGCGTGCTTTGGATGGGCAAGTTAAAAAGGGAATGCGTGTATTGGACTTTGGCTCAGGACCAAGTGAAGATGTTTATGAGTATGTACAATATTTTGAAGCGGATTATTATGCATTAGATAATTCAAGACAAGTACAGATATTACTAGAGGAAAAAGGGATTCGTTGTATCGACCTTACTTTTTTGAAGAGTACTGATATAAAGTTTGATATTATCTTTATGTCGAGCGTATTTCATGAATTACTTTCGTATCTTTCTCGTAATGAAGCAGCTAGTACGATGAATGTGGTGCTCTCTCATTTGAGTGAGCATGGAAAGTTAATTATTCGTGATTGGTGTGCACCAGAAGATAAAACATTTGCTAGAGTTGAAGTGATTCCAGAAAAGATAGAAGAAGTGAAACGATGGATCAAGGAACTTTCTGAACATGCGGTTTTTTTATCTGAAGTTGTTGTGGAGGAAAATACAATTCAAGCAAGTGTAGATGATTTATACAACATTTTTATTACACGTAACTTGGGGTCAACAGTCTATCTTACGTGAAAGTAATGAATCCTATTTGGTTAATCGTGCATCAATCAAGCAGTTTATTCTCAATGGGAATCAAAATATTAAGCTAGTTAGCAAGCATGCATATTATCAATCGGATTATACAAATTATTTGTCAAACTATTTTAAGGATGTAGAGGCATTTGTAAAACAATATCATATTTGTACAAAACAAGTTATCGTTCTCCAGAAGGTATGAGCATATATTTTGCAAAAGATTCATGAGTGATGGTACGTTATAGACATCAGTTAGTGATAACTTACAGAAGGAGAAATATAAAATGAAAATCGTTTTTGTGACAAGAATGGGAAATACAGATGAATTAGTAAGACAGAAGTTAGGTTATACAGATGCGATGTTAATCGTTGATGGTAGTGAAAAGGTTGATGGAGACTATGTACTCTTCACATATACGGATGGTTATGGTGAAGTTCCAGGTGTAGTTGAAAGCTTTCTAGAAAATAATAAGGCTGGCCTAAAGGGTGTTGTGGCGACTGGTTCTATGGCTCGTCATGCGGATACATTCGCTTTGGCTGGGGATAAGATTGTAAAGGACTTTGGTGGTGTATTAATCGCTAAGGTTGATGTTCAGGGAACGGAAGAAGACCACGCTAAGATTAAGTCTGCAATTGCGGCTTTATAACGAAAAGAAAACATCGGTACGCCGATGTTTTATAGTTTATAGAGTTTTACAACTGTTTCATCATCGATACCATCGATGGAAACATCAATGAGTTCATCACGAGAGGTAGGTACATTTTTTCCTACGAAGTCTGGTCGTATTGGTAATTCGCGATGACCGCGGTCAATTAGTACCGCAAGTTGGATTGCCTTTGGACGACCATGCGAGAATACTGCATCAATCGCTGCACGAATCGTTCTGCCAGTGTAAATAACATCATCCACAAGGATTACAACATAATCTTGAATATTCTCGGGCAAAATGATGTTGGTTGTTTTTTTGGGGTTTCGCTTAGTTCCGTTAAATCATCGCGATATAAAGAGATGTCCACTTCCCCAACAGGAAGTTCTACACTTGTATATTTTTTTTATATTTTCAGCTAGCTTTTTGTGCGAGTGGAATACCGCGACGCTTGATGCCGACTAAACATACATTTGGAGATGAACTATCTCGTTCGATAATCTCATGAGCGATACGTGTTAGGGAACGCTCGATTTGTGCTTGATCCATGAGTTCTGTAATCAGTTCCATATCATACCTCGTATTTTCATTATACAAAAAAAATTAGTTAGAAAGTGATAGGTAATCCCTATGAACGAAAAAAATTAGAAAAAAATATATTAGAAACGGAATATAACAAACCTTCAAAAGAAGAGTTGAAAGAGAAGTTAACTGCGTTACAGTATGAAGTAACACAGAATGCAAAGACAGAACATCCTTATCAAAATGAGTATGATGATTTATTTCAGAAGGGCATCTATGTGGATATTGTTTCAGGAGAACCATTATTTTTGTCCACGGATAAGTTTCAGTCTGGTTGTGGATGGCCAGCATTCTCGAAACCAATTATTCCAGATGTGATTACTGAGAAGATTGATTTACAGTTTGGTATGGTTCGTACGGAAGTGCGTAGCCGTTATGCGAATAGTCATTTAGGTCATGTCTTTGATGATGGACCGCGTGATAAGGGTGGCTTACGTTACTGTATCAATAGTTCTTCCTTACGCTTTATTCCAATTGAAAAGATGGAAGCGGAAGGGTACGGTAGTTATATAGAACTGATTAAATAGTTTACACATGCATACATGAAAAAAAGAGCTATTACACAAAACTGTGCCATAGTTCTTTTTGTATCTGATAGAATAGATGACTATGCGATGGAAGCTGCGTAGATTTTGGCGATGGCTGCTTTTACAGTTGCGTCAAATTCTTCATCTGTCTGTTGATAGCGTAGATCTTGTGCAAAAGCACGTGAGAAGGACGCAATCATGCCGTGGTTGAGTGATAGTAGGTGACAAGCTTCATCTTGTGAGTATCCACCCGATAGAGCAACAACACGTACTACATGTGGATCTTTCATTAAATCCGCATATAAGTTATTCACAGTTGGAATTGTTAACTTAAACATCACTTTTACATCGGAATCTAGTTTTGCTAGATGCTCCTTGATGACTTCTAACATAAAGGCTTCAGATTCTGCCTTATGTGGGTTATGAATATCGACTTCTGGTTCAATGATTGCGACTGCACCAGCATGCCATACTTGTAGAGCAATATCAAACTGTTGTGCGATGACATCGCGAATACCTTGTTCATCGTAGTCGTAGATAACAGAACGCTCTTTCGTTCCAAAGATATGACGATCTTCAACGGCGTGTTTGAGTGTTTCTGCAAGATTTGGGATTGGCTTCATCAGTTTGACGTGATTCTTTTCTTCAGCCAAGCCTTTATCGATCTTTAAGATTGGAACGATTCCTTTCTCTTGCCATAAATAGTCAGCGGTATACTTGCCATCAATTGTACGGTCCATTGTATTTTCAAATAGAATTGCGGCTAAGATACCGTCTTTGTTGAAGGATGGTGTTTTGATAATACGTGTGCGCATTTGATGTACACAGTCGAACATCTCCTCGTCATTTGCATAAGCTGTTTGGTCTAATCCATATGCGAGTAAAGCTTTTGGTGTTGATCCGCCAGATTGGTCCAAGGCAGCAATAAATCCCTAAATCTGAATGCATTCGTTCTAGTTGTTGTTGATTCATTATCTTACCTCCTGGTTAGCAATGACTAACTCTATATATATTATAGCCCTTTTTTATAAAAATAGTTCAAAATATGTGATGACAGTGGGAAATATGTGAAAATATGCAAAAAAATTAATAATTTTTTTCAGTAGAAAATAGTGTAATTTTGTAAAACTACTTTATAATATTGAATGTTATTCTGTAGGAATGGAAAGATATTAACTTATGAATTTATCGTATAACGCTTTTAGGTTATTTAGTTATATTTCTGCCGATTACGATGTTGTTATACCAGATTGTAAAACAGAAGTATCGATGGATTGTGTTGTTACTGGCAAATCTTATCTTCTTCGGGGTCTGGTCACAGTGGTTGGTAGTATATTGTTTGGTTACAACACTCATTACCTTTTTCATCGGTAAGAAATTAGGTGAGATGAAAAAGGCACCAGAAGGTGTAGATAAAAAAGTATTTAAGAAAAAGAAGAGTCGTATTTTAACAGCTGGAATTTTATTAAACCTTGCGGTGTTATTAGCCCTCAAGTATACAAACTTTTTTGCGACAGGAATCTTCGCGGTGTTCCAACAGTCATTTACACCATTAAAGATTTTGGTTCCAATTGGAATTAGTTATTATACATTACAACTTGTTTCTTATCTTGCGGATATTAATAGTGGAAAGATTGAACCGGTACAATGTTATGCAAAGCTATTGTTGTTTGCGACATTCTTTCCAACGTTGGTGGAAGGTCCTATTGCGCGTTTCTCTGAGATTGGTGAAACTTTGACAGAAGGAAAGCCGATTGAACAGGAGAATATGATTATTGGATTTGAGCGTATTCTTTGGGGTATGTTTAAGAAGGTTGCGATTGCGGATCATTTGGCACCTGTCGTATCTTCCATCTTTGCCTCACATGATTCATCTGGTGGGCTTGTACTAGTTGTCGCAATCTTCTGTACGATTCAGTTGTATATGGACTTTTCAGGATCAATTGATATTGCGATTGGTAGTTCAAGAATCTTCGGTATCGTATTACCAGAGAACTTTACACAGCCATTCTTTGCCAAAGGTGCTTCGGATTTCTGGCATCGCTGGCATATAACATTAGGTACATTCTTTAGAGACTATATCTTTTATCCAGTATCTCTTTCAAAGCCAGTGATGAAGCTGACGAAGTGGTGTAAAAAGCATCTGGGTAAGACCGTCGCAAAATATATTGGACCTGCGATTGCGTTATTCTGTGTATGGATATCAAATGGTTTGTGGCATGGTCCACAATGGAATTACATTTTGTATGGTATTTATTACTTCATCTTGATATTCGCAGAATTATTTATGGAGAAACCAACTGAGAACTTCTGTAAGAAGTTCCATATCAACCAAAACGGATTTGGCTATCGTATCTTCCGTTTTGTAAAGTTAATGATTATCGTATGTTTTGGTGAGATGGTATTTGCGGCTTCTTCTGGAGCACAGATTATCACGATGATTCAATCCCTGTTTACACGCTTTGATTGGGCGGATACTTGGTCAACCATTCCATATCTTGGCATGGATGCGTGGGATTACATCACCGTTGGGGTTGCGTTTGTGATTGTGGTGATTGTGGATGTCTTAAAAGAAATTGGTTATCCAATTCGTAAAGTATTTGAAACAAAACCACTCGTTATACGATGGAGTATTTTGTATCTTGTGATATTCTATATTATATTCTTCGGTGCGTATGGACCGGGATATGATATTATCAAAATGATGTACGCTGGATTCTAGCGTCAAAAGGAGAAAAAACATGGAAGAACTATTAGAGATTTTAAACGATATTAAAGATGATGCGGATTTTGAAAACTGCACAACATTGATTGACGATGCTGTATTAGATTCATTTGATATTTTATCAATCATCAGTGCTTTGAATGATCATTATGACATTCAGATTCCAGCATCTGACATCGTACCAGCAAACTTCAATAGCGCTGCTGCGTTACTAGCGATGGTACAAAGATTACAAGCTGAATAAGTTTGTATCAAATTTTTAAACAGTAAGGAGTATGTATGAAGAAAGCATTGAAACCAGTTGCGTTTCTATTGGTTTTGATATGTTTACTGATGGTTACTTCATATCTTGTAACACCAAAAGGATATGAAAATGTATATGACATTCAGTTGGTAAATCGAAATTAATGCAGTGAGCCAAGAAAAAGAGAATACACTGGATGTTCTATTTACGGGTGACAGTGAGGCCAGTAATACATTCTCTCCTTTCCAGTATTGGAAAGAACAGGGTATCGCTTCCTATAATCTAGGTGGTAGTGCACAACGTTTAAATGACTGCTATACCGTTCTAGAAGACGTATTGAAACATCAGAAACCAAAACTATTGGTGTTAGAAGCCAACACTTTATTCCGCAAGAATGCGGTTTATAACCAGGATGATTCCGTGTTGATGTGGGCAGAACAGTTATTCCCTGTACTGCATCATCACAATATCTATAAGACAATCAATCTTAGTGTTAATTTACTTGGCGCAACCAAGGAAAACGCATATGCGGATCAATGTAAAGGCTACTATGCGCGTGTGAGAATTCGTCCATATCGTGGCTCTGATCAGTATATGAAGACCAACAAGCGTGATACGACACTCTATCCGGAAACACTAGAATACTTTGAAAAGATTGCAGATCTGTGTAAGGAAAATAACGTTGAACTTATTGTGGTAAGTGTCCCTTCTCCAAAGAACTGGAGTGACGCAAGACATGATACGATTCAGGAGTTATGCAATCAGTATGATGTTACGTATTATGATTTAAATAAATTAGATAACGTGCTCGCCCTCGATTGGACAACAGATACTTTGGACCGTGGAGATCATTTGAATATGAATGGTTCAAAGAAGGTTAATGCTTATTTTGGTAAGATTTTAAAAGAGAAGTATCATATTCCTGACCATCGTGGAGAAGCGGATTACGCTATCTGGGATAAGCAGGAAGCTGAACTAAATCTATATTAAGAGGTTCTCACAAAGTGAGAACCTCTTAATTATGGGAAATAAAAAATGCCACTACGTAGTGGCATTTATACTATCCGTGATAAGAATATGCGTTTGAGTTAGCGTTTGCGGTACCTGTTAGATTTACTGGATAACGATAGTACGCTACAACCGCAATATCATTTGGAACATTCGCATTCATATATGCGGCGGAGTCGTTTGGTAAGTTGATACAGCCATGTGATCCTGCATATGTATAACGGTTACCACCGAACCATGGTTGCCATGGAGCGTCGTGGAAGCCAATGTTGTATGCGAATACGATGAAGTAATTGACTGGGGAATCATATTCTGAGCCATCGTAATCTGTACCTTTTAAACTTGTGTTTGTGACACGGTATTTAATACGGAAGACTCCATCTGGAGAACCGCTACCCATATTGATATTTCCCGATACGATATCGGATGTAAATACACGTTCGCCATGTAGCACGTAGTACATTACTTGGTTTGTGTAATCAAGTTCTACGTAAGTATCACCAATATCATTCTCTAAAGTGCCTTGTGCTGTTTGTGACCACATTGGTTGTCTTTCAACCATCTTTCCAGATTCAAGATCAGACTTTAATTGTGTAAATTCAGAATCTTTATCTAGGATGTAGCCGTAGTCACCACCACCGATTTGAATATCATCGCCAGCTTGTGTTCTAAATGTACGAACTTTACCGTAGGTATTAAAGTTTGAGGCTAGCTCTTCTACGTAAGCCTGTAACTTTGTGTCATCAACAGTTACATCGTATGTATCAGAGATACTTAATACTTTTAATACAGATGCTTTATCCATGACTTTTTTGGAGGAACCGATCGTATAGGAAACGGCACTCTTTAAGTAACTTTCAATCTTCTTTACTGCGTTTGTAATCTGTTCAGAGTTTGATGTGATTTCTGGGGCAGTGAAGTTTGCGGTATTTAGTGTTAATTGATAATTCTGATGATCGATCGCATCATCAATCTCTTTTTGTACAGCTGCTGTATCAGCGCCATACTTAGCTTCGACAACCTTGTAGTTATCATCGTTAATCGTAATTGTTGCGTTAACTGGATCTTTTGTGAGTGATAATAAGTCTTCTAGTTGTTTGTGAAGCTTGGAGTCACTGTATTCTACTTTGATTTCTTTATGTTCTGGTTGTATCAAAGAGAGTGGCCAAGTGAATACATTTTGTGATTTAATTTCTTCTTCAACTGTAGCCTTCGCATTACTTGCAAGACTCATTGAGATATCTTTACCCTTTACTTCGTAAACCTTATCTCCAGGGGCTGTAATTTTAATTTTATACGTGTTTGTGGCATTGCTAAGTGTATTAACACTTGTATCTACATCCATGAAACTGACATCTGTATTACCAACTGTTGTACGGTAGAAGAAGTGTTGTTGGAAATAGATAACACCTGCTATATAAACACCGATAGCGATGATACTCACAACTGCTAGGAGTATGAGTAAGACCTTACCGATGCCACCTTTCTTTTTTTCTTGTTTTGATCTGGCAGACATATATTCACCTCGTCATCTCAATATGCTTTAGATATACAGAACAAGTATAGCATAGATGTATGAAAATATCTCTTCTAATAACTATGAAACAAGGGCATAAAACTGATAAAATAGAGAAGATAATTATGGAGGAATGATGAAGATTCTTGTGATAGTAATGATAGTAGTAGGCATATTGTGTTTGATTGGTACAATTGCGTTTGTAATATATTTTAAGAGGATTTGGAAAGAGTCTTTTTGAAATGCAAGCTACGCTTGATTGTGATGAGTTTACAATCATCGAAAAAGGTAGCTATGCGATTTGGTTTAGGGTATCAAGAGGTACATTTGCCTATCCGAGATTGAATGTTGTGGTAAATGAGGTGGAAACCGGTAGAGAAATCCCATTGCATCGTACAACAATCAAAGTTGAAAGAAGTTCATTCTCATATTATGCTCGGCAACATTTTTGGTTTGAGGCAGAACCAGGGAATTATCTAATGACAATCCAACGGGATACAAATTTAGAGAATGTCCCTTTGATTGATCGTCTATTTAAGGTTGATGAGCCGCCACTAGATCGTTGTAGTGTGTTTATCGCAAAGAGAATCAATTCGGTTATGATTACAACTGGAATTGTGGTATTTATCATGAGTATAAATATAATTCTACTATCTATATTCATGCTTACTGGACTGTTTTAAGCATTGAAACAACTGTGTAGTATAATAGACAAAGTACATTGAAAGAAAAGAGGCTATTTATGAAGGAAAAAATCTATCCATTATTATTTGGTGGAGATATAAACGTATATTCAGTTGCTAGAGCGTTCCACGAGGCATATGGTTTACGTTCTACATGTTTTGGTAAATATTTATCTGGGCCGGCGTATCGTAGTTCTATCATCGATTATCATGCATGTGATAATAATGAAGATGCGGATGCGTATGTAAAAAATGTTGTGACATTTGCGAACAATCATCAAGATGGAAAAGTATTTGTGATTGGTTGTGGTGATGCGTATGTAAAGTTAGCTGCTGAAAATAAGCATCTATTTCCAAAGAACTGTATCGTAGCAGGAATCGACGCTAAACTTTTAAATACCCTTATCAATAAAGAGAAGTTTTATGAGATGTGTGATCAGTATGGCTTAGACCATCCAGCAACATTTATCTATCATAAAGAGATGGGTCATGATTTTACGCTACCATTTACAGGACCATTCATTTGTAAACCTTCTAATTCTGTAACCTATTGGGAACATCCGTTTGAAGGGAATGACAAGGTGTTTCTCTTACAGACGATGGAAGAATTATGCGATGTATTAGATCGTTGTTATGCGGCTGGTTATCCAGATACGATGATTATTCAGGATTGTATTCCTGGTGATGATTCCTACATGCGTGTATTAACAAACTATTCTGATAAGAATGGCCAGGTGAAGATGATGTGCTTAGGTCATGTCTTACTTGAGGAACATACACCACATGGATTAGGAAACCATGCGGTTATCATGACAGAGAAGAATGAAGAAATCTGTATGAAGCTAAAGAAGTTCTTAGAAGATATTCACTACGTTGGATTCTCTAACTTCGATATGAAGTATGATGAACGTGATGGCAAGTTAAAACTATTTGAAATTAACTGCCGTCAAGGGAGAAGTAATTACTATGTAACAGGTGCAGGTTTTAATATCGCACGTTACCTAGTGGAAGATTACATTGAAGACAAAGAACTTCCATTTGAAATCTGCGAGAATGAAAGCTTATGGCAAGTTGTACCATCCGATGTCGCAAGAGACTTTATCGTATCTTCTTACCATGACAAGATGAGACAACTAGAAAAAGAAGGCAAGATGACAAACTCCCTTGTATATAAAGGAGAAAAGAATATCTTCCATCGTTTATGGGTTTGGTATGATTTAAAACGACAAAGAAAGAATTACGAGACATACGCAGTAAAGAAATCATAGAGGTGTCATGTATGGAACAGATAAAAGATAAATTAGGTATCTTAGGTGGGATGGGTCCACAGGCAACACAAATCTTATATCAATGGATTCTAGACCGTACCGATGCGGTTTGTGATCAAGATCATATTCCAACTATGATACTATCTGATACAAAGATGCCAGATCGTACAGCTGCGATTCTATCTGGTAATGAGAATGTCGTATATGAACGCATGTTGCATGATTGTCATTTATTAGAGGGTTGTGGTAGTTGTTGTATTGCGATTCCATGTAATACATCACACTACTTCGCAGATCGTTTACAAAAGGAAATCTCTATTCCAATTATTCATATGCCACGCGAAACAGTAAAGCGTTTGGTAAAGACAAATCATAAGAAGGTGGCGATTCTTGCGACTGATGGTACGATTATGACTGGTGTTTATCGTCGTGAAATCGAAGCAGCAGGTATGCAAGCATGGCAACCGGATGCTGAGATTCAAAAGAAGGTAATGTCTTTAATCTATGATGAAATCAAACGTGGAGAAAAGGGTAACCGTCATACTTTTGCGGCAATTGATAGAGCAGTTAGAGATGCTGGCTGTGACTGTGCAATTCTTGGCTGTACAGAATTATCTGTATACCGTGAATACCATGGACTACCGTCATTCTATATCGATGCGATGGAGGTTTTAGCAGAGGAATGTATTCGCTTCTTTGACCGTGAACCATTGCATGTATAGGAGGTTTAGATGAAAAAATATTTATTAAAGGATTATATCTCTTTTTTACAAGAGAAGAATGTATTGGGAGATGTTCGTTTATCTGATACATGCATGAATACTGTTGTAGAACTTGTGTCTTGTGACTCACAACAGGTTGTTAGGAATACATTATTCTTGTGCAAAGGCGTACACTTTAAAGCACAGTATTTACAAGATGCGGTTGATAAAGGTGCCTGTGCATATCTTAGTGAAGTGGAATATCCAGAAGTGAATATTCCGTGGATTCCACTAACAGATGTGCGTTACGCAATGGCAAACCTTGCGACGATGTACTACAACGATCCATGGAAGGAATTAAATGTGATTGGACTTACTGGCACAAAAGGAAAGTCAACGACTACATACTATATAAAGGCAATTCTAGATACATATCTTGAACGTATTGGTAAAAATGAAAGTGCAGTGATCTCTTCGATTGGCACCTATGATGGTGTTGAGCGTTTTGAATCACACTTAACAACACCAGAGCCACTCGACCTTGAAAGACACTTCAGAAATGCGGTTGAATCGAAGATTGATTTTGTAACGATGGAAGTATCTTCGCAAGCGTTGAAATATGACCGTGTCGTAGGTGTGAATTTCTCTGTTGCGGCATTTCTAAATATTGGCTATGACCACATATCTTCCGTGGAACATCCAACATGGGAAGATTACTTTGCGTCTAAACTACGTATCTTTGAGCAATGCACATATGGACTAGTGAATCTAGATTCAGATCACAGTGAAGAGATTCTAGAAGCAGCCAAAGCTGCTAAGAAGGTAATTACATTCTCCGAAGCAAATAATACTGCCGACTTCTATGGCTACGATGTTCATAAAGTCGGAAATGATATTGTCTTTAAAGTACGTGGAAGTGACTTTGATGAAGAGTTTAAATTATCAATGCCGGGTTTATTCAATGTATCTAATGCGCTTTGTGCGATTGCGATAGCACGTTTATATGACATTCCTATCAGTGATATTCAAGAAGGTCTCTATCATGCGAAGGTTCCAGGACGTATGGAAATCTATACATCGAATGATAAAAAGATTACTGCAATCGTAGATTATGCACATAACCAATTATCTTTTCAGAAATTATTTGAATCTGTACGAAATGAGTATCCTGGATATCGTGTAACGATTATCTTTGGTTGCCCTGGTAAAAAGGCACAAGATCGTCGTCATGACTTAGGTGAAATTGCAGGTAAGAACGCTGACTATATCTATTTAACAGAAGAGGATGCTGGGGAAGAAGATCCACTCGCAATTGCCCAGGAAATCGCAAGAGCTGTTGAAAAAGAAAAGGCACCATATGAAATCATCATTGACCGTGAAAAAGCTATTGCAAGTGCAGTTAAAGACGCCGCAAATGTGCAAGGCAACACAGTTATCTTGATTACAGGTAAGGGCGCAGAAACACGTCAAAAACGTGGTACAGAGTATATTCCGGTCATGTCGGATGTCGAGTGTGTGAATCTTGAATTAAAGAAATATAACGAGAAATAAAATAAAAAGCATCTTCCATATACTATGCATGTTATGCGTACAAGGGGAGATGCTTTTTATGAAAAAAGCCCTTTGATTAGGGCGTATCAGTATTATGGTGCCGACAACAGGAATTGAACCTGCGACCTACGCGTTACGAGTGCGTTGCTCTACCAACTGAGCTATGTCGGCGATGTTATTATTATACGTAATATCGATACTGAATTCAAATCATATTAGTCAGAAATATGATACAGTAGAATACAGAAAAAAACGTGAGGTATACTATGAAATTAACAAAGTTAATGTTGGCAGTGTTATTGGTATTAGCAGGATGTGGTAAGGCAACACCCGAAGCACAAGCTAAGAAAACAGCAGAGACATTTATAAATGCATTAGATTCTGGGGATACAGAAAAAGCGAAGGAACAATCCAGTGAAGATGTTCAAAAGATGTGTGATACGATTGAATCTTCCTTTAAAACACCAGCAAGTTTTTTTCATCAACAGATTTATCTGATGATGCGAAGAAAAAAAGTTAGCTGAAATTGAAAAAGAAATTAGAACTTCCTCTTTTGAAAATCCAAAAATTAAAGATGTGAAAGAAGTAAATGATCGAAAGTATGAAGTTACTTTCTCAATGGATTTTTTAGATACAGCTGATATTAGAAAAATATTTTTACAGGTGAAGAGTATAAAGCATTAATTTCTACACTATCTGTTGAAGCGACGGAAATGCAGAAAAAAGATGGCGATGAAGCTGCTAAAAAGTACATGATGGAACAGCTTGTAGATAAGATTTATTCCGTTTATACAGAACAGTTAAAAAGATAAGAAGTATAACAATGAGGATTCGATTATCACGCTTGAAGAACAAGATGATGGTAAGTGGTTTGTGACAGATATTAAAGACGCAAAACAAGGAAAGTAAGAAACTAGAGGAATATACGATGACAAAGAAAAGAATTGCATATATTGGTGCAGGACCTGCAACCTTATATAGTATTCAGACACTTTTAAAACTTGGTGAATACGATGTTGAAGTATTTGATATGAATGACCGTGCGGGTGGGGCTTGTTATACAGGAATTCCACAGTTTCGCTTCAATACAAGTTTTATCGATAAGTTGATGGATGAACTCACATCTGCAGGTGTAACATTTCATTTCCAAACAACAATTGGAAAAGATATTCCATTTAGTGACTTACAAAAGAAGTTTGACCGTATTGTAGTCGCAATCGGTGCCCAGGTAGAAAATATGTTTGGTTTAGAAGCGAAGGGTGGCTGTATTGCAGGGTTAACCTTACTGCATGATTTAAACATTAAGCACATGCATGATTTCTACAAGGAAAATTACAAACACGCCGTTGTGTGGGGTGGTGGTAACGTTGCGATGGACTGCTCAAGAAGTCTTGTGCGTATCATGGATGATGTAAAAATCATCTATCGTCGTAGCGAAGCAGAGATGCCAGCACACAAGGGAGAAATCAAAGATGCACGCAATGAAGGAGTTACATTCCATTTCTTAGAAAATATTAAAGAAGTATTGCGTGACGAGACGGGAAAAGTAACTGGTGTGAAGGTTATTACAATGGAACTAGGTGAACCAGATGAAAGTGGAAGAAGATCAACCCATGAAGTAGAAGGTAGTGAACATATCATTCCATGTGATTTGGTTGTGGCAGCGATTGGACAAAAAGTAGACTTTAGTGTTCTGGATGAAAAACTGAATTTGACTTCCGGTCAACATCAGAGTACAATAGAAAATGTACTAATAACAGGGGATGCATATTTAGGTCCTCAATCTATCGCAACCGCAATTAAAGACGGGCGAGAAGTTGCGACAGAAGTACATGAATCGTTTAAAGAAACAGAAAGATAGAGGGAATGATATGGATAAATATCGTGTTGGAATTAATATGTTGGTAGCTGCCGCAATCCTTAGAGCACTTATATTATGTACACCACTAGGTTGGTTAGCGATTATTAGATTGTTCTTAAACATTACATGTTTAGTAATAGTGATTGGTGGTCTATGGTACTTATACCAAGCAACTGGGAGACAAAAGATAACAAACGGTTTGATTTACACAGTACTTGCGATGGTAGCTTATCGTGTTGTGTTAGGAATCATCCACAGTATTGTAGGTGGTATTATCACACTTGTGATTGTGGTATGTGCTCTATGTTACTTACGTGTATATAAGTACGAAGAAATCCTAAAATTTGTGAAACAATAAGAGTAAAACGTAAATAAAAGCCGAAAGGAAACACGTGAATATCATTTGTGGTGCCTTCGGCATTTTTTAGGAAAATGAAAGTAATAATGATCTTAAAATTATAAAGACTTAAGGATTTCAATATGTTCAACAATATATAATTGTGAGAAGATTAAATCAGTTTAATTGATATTAACAACAAAAATATTATTAATACTATTCATGAAAAATATAGGGGGTATTCTTATGAACAAGAAATTATTAACAGGATTATGTGCAGGAATCATGCTTGTGGGTTTAGTAGGATGTGGACCTAAGGAACCAAAACAAGATACTACAACAAGTACTTCAACTACAGAAACAAAGGAAACAGAAAACAACAACACAGCTACAACAAATAACTCTGAAGTAACAGAGAAGAACTTCAAAGACTTCCCTGAGACAGATGAAAAGTACTTCACATATGAAGAGTGGCAAGAAGGTTATGCTATCTATAGTTGTACTTCTGACGATAAGGTTGTTCGTGTACCAAAAAACATTAATGGTAAACCTGTTATAGCGATTGCACAGCGTGGTATGGCAAATCTTGAAAAATGTGAGGCAATCGTCTTACCAGATACAGTAAGATATGTTGGAGAGTCATCTTTTGGTCGAGATAAAGCATTGAAGTACATTTATTTAGGAACATCTTTAGAAACTGTAGATGATCACGCATTTTTAGGAGCAAGTTCTCTAGAGTCTGTTGTATTTCCGGAAGGAACAAAATCAATTGGTGAATTGGTATTTTCAGACACACCATCAATCAAATCGATCACAATACCTGAAAGTGTAACTGAAATAACAGACTTATTCTACTTCCCGGAAAATTCAAATAAGAATGTAGAAATTCATACACCTAAGGGATCAAAGGCAGAAGAAGCTGCGAATAGTCTAGGTCTTAAAGTAGTAAATGAATAAAGGGGAATATTATGAACAAGAAATTATTATCAGGTCTATGTGCAGCAGTACTCTTATCAGGTTTAGTAGGCTGTGGACCTAAAGAACCAAAACAAGATACTACAACAAGTACATCTACAAACGAAACAAAGGAAACAGAAAATAACACAACAACTACAACAAATAACTCTGAAGTAACTGAGAAGAATTTCAAAGACTTCCCTGAGACAGATGAAAAGTACTTCACATATGATGAATGGCAAGAAGGTTATGTTATCTATAGTTGTACTTCTGACGATAAGGTTGTTCGTGTACCAAAGGAAATTAAAGGTAAACCTGTTATCGCAATTGGAGAACGTGGTCTTGCGAACTTGGAACATTGTGAGGCAATTGTACTACCAGATACAGTACGTTATCTTGCAAAAAAACTGCATTTGCGATTGATGAATCTCTAAAGTATGTATACTTAGGTAAGTCAATAGAAACAGTAGAAGATGATATCTTCAATGGATGTAGTTCTCTTGAAGAAGTAACTTTCCCAGAAGGAACAAAGAGTATTGGAACATTAGTATTCTGGGGTACAGAGTCAATTAAATCCATTACAATTCCAGCAAGTGTAACGGAAATTACAGACTTATTCTATTTTGTAAAGAACTGTAATCCAGATGTAGAAATCCATACACCTAAGGGATCAAAGGCAGAAGAGGTTGCCAATAGTTTAGGACTCAAGGTTGTAAACAATTAATGCAGTATTAAAATTAGTATTTATAAAGAAAGATAGTGTAGAGAAAATTCTACACTATCTTTGTTTATTTCATAAATGTGCTGATATATCCCTGGATAAAGATCCACATGATGATAAGTGGAATAATATAGGTCACATATAGGCGTGCCCATTTAGGGAATTTGATGCCTTTTCCTTCATTTGCTTCTGCAAGGAAGTTACCAAAGCCCCATCCATATTTGCTTGTGCAGAATATGAGATAGATTAGACAGCCAATTGGTAGTAGGTTATTACTAACGATAAAGTCTTCTAAGTCCATAATATTTGTGCCTGCACCTAACGGTGTAATGTTTTGCAATACATTAAATCCTAATATACATGGTAGTGATAATACAATAATGACGATTGCGTTGATGAGTGAGGATTTCTTAACGGATACTTTTGTTAGATCAGAGCTAAAGCCAATCATATTTTGGAAGATAGCGATAACTGTTGAAAGAGCTGCGAAGGACATGAATAAGAAGAATAATGCTCCCCATAATTGTCCTAAGAACATGTGGTTAAATATATTTGGTAATGTCACAAATATAAGTTTTGGTCCTTGTGATGGTTCTACACCAAATGCGAAACATGCTGGGAAGATAATGAAACCTGCCATGATTGCCACAAGTGTATCGAGTCCTAGTACGTGTAATGCTTCGCCAGTGAGTGCGTGTTTTTTATCGATATAACTGCCGAAAATTGTCATCGCGCCAATACCGATACTGAGTGTAAAGAAGGATTGTCCTAGCGCTGCAAAGATAACTTTACCAATACCAACTTCTTGAATGGCTGCTAGGTTTGGTTTGAGGTAGAACTCTAGTCCTGCTTGTCCTCCTTTTAAGAAGATGGAGTTGATTCCTAGTGCTACCATCAAGATGAGTAGGGCAACCATCATCTTAGAAGTGATTTTTTCTACTCCGTTTTGTAGTCCCATAGAGCAGATGCCAAAACAGAGTATGACTGTAATTGCCATGAAGATAAACATTGTGAGTGGTTGGTTCATTAGACTACCGAATTGTTCACCAACTGCAGTTGCGTCTAAACCATTGAAGTCACCACGTAGTGTTTTGAAGAAGTAAAGTAATAACCAACCTGTTATCGTTGTGTAATACATTGCAAGTAAGTAATTGCCGCCCATGCCAAACCATTTGTAGATATGCCACTTAGTTCCTTTTGGTTCTAATTCATTAAAGGCAAGAGCGATACTTTTTTGGCTAGCTCTACCAACCGCATATTCCATAATGATGATTGGTAGACCTAGTAATATTAAACATGCAATATAGATTAGTACGAAGGCTGCTCCACCGTATTGTCCAACGATGTACGGGAATCTCCAGACGTTGCCTAAGCCAATTGCACAACCTGCGGATAGTAAGATGAAGCCGAGGCGTGATGAGAGTTTTTCACGTTCCATAAGTTATACCCCTTTTAATAATGTCCTTATCATACCAAATTCTTTTTAGAAGTTTTTATATACAAAATGAAAAAATATGAAAAAAAGATATAGTTTTTATGAAAAAAATTACTATATCTTTTCAAAAAAATAATATTTTAAGTATTTATGCGGCTTTTTTTCAATCTTTTTCGAAATTAGCGCTATTTGTTAATACAACGATGACAGTATCTGGATGATTTGCGTCTTTGATCTTAGTACGATCAAATGTAAGAAGTTTATCACCAGCATGGATGATATCATCTTGTTTTACAAATGCTTCAAAGCCTTCACCATTCATCTGTACCGTATCAACACCAACGTGGATGAGTACTTCTAAACCATCTTTGGATTGTAATCCGATTGCGTGTTTTGTAGGGAATAGCATCATGACTGTTCCATCAAATGGCGCATATACTGTTCCTTCCGTTGGGACAATACCAACGGATTGACCCATTGCTTCACCTGCAAAGACTGGATCAGGTATTTCACTTGCAGGAATAACTTTTCCTTTTACCGGGGAAAGGACTGTACCTTTTTCTGTTGTGATAATTGTTTCTGCTTGTGGTGTTACTGGAGCAGGAGTGGATATTGTAGTTGTTTCTGGCTCTTCACCATCATCTTCTTTCCAGAATAAGAATGTTAGTACAAAGGATGTTCCGCCTGCTACAAGTAGCAAGATTGTATATGTAAGTGGGTTTGATGCGATAAGGAAACCTGGAATACCAGTTACACCGTTAGCTGTTGCGCCAATGTGGAAGATGGCTCCTACTAAGGCACCGATTGCACCACCAACTGCTGCGAATACAAATGGCTTCATCAAGCGTAGGTTGACACCGAAGATTGCTGGTTCTGTAATACCTAAGGATGCAGAGAGTGCGGATGGAATAGCAACTGTCTTACGCTTAGCGTTCTTTGTCTTGAGTCCTACTGCTAGGCAGGCACCAAATTGTGCGAAGTTTGCAGCAGAAGCGATTGGCATCCATGTGTTTAATGCACCAGTACTGAGCATTCCTAACTCAATTGTGTTGTACATGTGGTGTAGACCCATGACAACTGTGATAGGGTAAAGAGCACCCATTGCTAGAGCACCAAATGGGTTGGCAACTAGTACTGTTGCGGCAGATAATACCCAACTTTCAAGTGTTGCGAAAATTGGACCGATGACCATGAATGTAGCTAAAGCAGTTACGATAACAGTTGTAAGTGGTGTTACAAATAAGTCAATCATCTCAGGTACAATCTTGTGTAGCTTGATTTCAATCTTACTCATAACCCATACTGCGATAACAACAGGAATAACATGTCCTTGGTAACCTAACTGATTGACTTGTCCAAGCGTATAGCCAAAGATGTTAATCCCTTTACCAAATAGATACCAAACATTATATCCATTTGCGGCATTCCAACCGTTTGTAAGTGCAGGGTGGACCATCATTAGTCCAATAACTGCACCTAAGAAGATATTCCCACCAAATACATGTGCTGCAGATACCGCAACAAGTACTGGTAAGAATGCAAAGGATGTATTAGAAGCCATGTCTAAGAACGCATACCAGTCTGTCGAGGCAAAGGAAGGAATTGCCTTACCTAAAGCTTCTACAAGCCCCATCATTAAACCGGCAGCTACGATAGCTGGTAGGATAGGTACGAATACATCGCCGAGTGTTTTGATTAATTGTTTCCACCATGGCATCTGCGAAGCTGCCGCAGCTTTTACATCTTCTTTACTGCCACCGGTCACTCCGCTGATTGCAATAAATTCATCGTAAACTTTATTCACAGTACCGGTACCGATAATAATCTGTAATTGTCCACTAGAATTAAATACCCCTTGAACACCCTGTACGTTTTCTAATGTCTTTACGTCAACTTTACTGTTATCCGCAATGACGAGACGTAAGCGTGTAGCACAGTGTGCAGCACTGATAATGTTGTCTTTACCACCAAGTGTCGCAAAGATTTCCTCTGCACATTTTCTATAGTTTAGTTCCATAAATGAGCCCCCTTCTTTTTTGTTTCATAGCTCGGTATCATTTTACAATAAAAACGAAAAAGAGAAATAGTTGATTGTTGTAAAATGACACAATGAATATGTTAATACGATAAAGAGAAGCATAAGAATATTTACTCTTATGCTTTATTGTCAATACGATATTGATTTGGTGTGCTACCTGTATGTTTCTTGAAGAATGTATAGAAGTAGTTAGAGTTTTCAATGCCTAGTTTTGATGAGATTTCTAACGTAGATAAATCAGTTTCAACGAGAAGTTTCTTTGCGAGTTCTACACGACTGACATTGATATATTCTTTCATCGACATTGCATACTGTGATTTGAAAATGCGATTTAAGTACGTTGCGTTATAATCCATCGATAATGCAACGCTATCTGCAGTTAAATCAGTATCACATAAATGTCGGTCAATATAATTCTTTGCGTTAGAAATTAGATCGAGTATCTTTTCTTCTTTCATATTTGCAAGATACTGACTATATGCATGCATGAGATTTAGAATGTAGTGATTAATCTCTTGAATGTCTGTGGTCGTACTCAATTTATTTTCAAACTGATACGTTGGTAAACTTGGAATCGAAGAGATAGAACGGATACGGTCACGTAAGCCAGAGTATAATTTTGTATAGAAGAATTGCAAGGAATTGTAATGCAGGGATTTCATGAGATTAAACCACTCTTGGAAAGCTATCGTAATCTCTTCCTTGCAACCGTGTTCAACTGTATAGAGTAAACGTTGTTCGGTTTCTTGAATTGTAGAGAAGTTTGTCATAAAGTGAGGCATATCAGACTCACGATAGAAGAATTTTGTGGAATCGAGAATACGCAAGAAATATAATTGCGATAATTTTTGATATGAAGTATAGACTTTTGATAGTGGTTTTAGCATCACCTAGGAATACTTTAATATGATGTGTTTTTGCGTACTTCGATAGTGCCTCAACATTTACTTCATTTGTAATAACAGTATAAAGGTTATTGATGGAATGTACTTCTTTTTTCTCACCGAATAGAGTGAGAATATGATTATTTGATAAACTATCTAAGATACAAATATAAATATCTTTTGTTGTATCAAAGTCGAGGGAGTTTCTTAGAAGAGGAAGCTTTTTGGTTTAAGAGCAACTTGGTCAGATAATCCTGTTTGGCTTTATGAGTCGCTTCTTCCATTTTGTGTTGTTGGTCATGAATCCAAAGTGTAACTGCGTTATTAACGGAGTTTTTTGAAGAAGACTTCAGTTCAAACTTATCCATGATTTCATAAAGCGGTGTGTAGTAGTACTTATTAATAAAGTAACCTAGTATCACTATCAAGATAAAGTTGATTACAATAATCTCTAAGAATAAAGGAACATAGGAAGAGAAGCGGTTGATGATACTGTTTGATTTTACCTGTTTTGCGATATAAAGATTGTAGTCTGGCTGATATGAGTAGAAGTATACATCATCATCGATAGTCTTAAAGTGACTATCATTATCGGATGTAAAATTTAGGGTTTCAATTGGAAGATACGCATTTCCTGTAGAACTAAAATAGGTATCCTGTTCTGGGACATAGATGAATTCTGTCGCATCGGTATCTCGAAATAAGGAACGGTTAAAGAGATATGTATCAATATTGACGACCATGGATACATCTGTATCGCGAATACCGGTGAATTGTAATGTATAGACCCAAACTTGATTTGGCAGTTGACGCAACTTTAATAAATGGTTGTTTGGGGAAAACGCAGATTGATCATCAAATTGGTCAAATGAAGATGAACCTGCATTGGTTGTATATACCGTGTTGGATGATTTATTTAAAAGATAAATCGAATGAATAAATGGATTCGTACTATCTAGCGCATGGAGGGTACGTAGGTACTTTGCGGCTTGGGTAGGAGAGATATCGGTAGCATTACGTAGACTGATAGCTTCACTTGAATAGAAGGTATTATAAGCGGCATAACGAACTGTATCCAATGAGTGTGCCATCAGATTTTTTAAAGCTTTCTTGAGTACTTAAGTGATAATCAATCAGACTCTTTTTTTCTAGAATCGTTAATATTTTTTTGAGTAAAAGTAGACTGACAAAGATAAAAAAAATAACGCGACAATGAGAATTAATCGCTTTGCGTAATCTATCGATACTATTTTTGTAGTTTTGTGGATTCATTCATAAATAGGCACTTTTCTTGATATTTAAATATTTGATATTCACATAATATCACAATTTTTTTAAGTTTTAAATATGTTTGAGTATTCCTACAATATGGTTAGTAAGTGAACTCAGGAGGAAAGAAATCATGAAAAAATTTTTCTTACTACTTGCGGCATCCGCAATGTTAATTGGATGCACAAATAAACCTGCAACAACTTCCACAACAGCAACTGAAAATACAAACTCAGGTGGAAAGTCAAAGGTTATGCTGTACTCCTCATTAAAGGAACAACAATTAGAAGCTTTAAAAGAGGATTTGAAGCTGCTCACCCAGAGTATTCTTTAGACTACTACGCAGCTGGCACATCTAAGGTTGCGACAAAGATTGCAACAGAAAAGCAGTCTGGTCAAATCGCTACTGACTTAGTATGGATTGGTGACCCATCCAACTATGTAACATTTAAGGAACAGGGTATCTTAGAAGCTTATGAATCTCCAGAAGCTGCTAACATCGATGAAAAGTTCAAAGATCCAGAACACTTCTACACAGGCGCACGTCTTGTAGTTATGGGCTTAACAACAAATACAAATACAGTTCCAGAAAACGAAGTTCCAAAGACTTGGAAAGATTTATTAAAGGATGACTTCCAGGGCCAGATCGTTATGACAGACCCAGGTGAATCCGGAACAACATTCTACTTAGTAGCTAGCTTGATGAATAACCCAGAATATGGTGTTGAATTCTTCGAGAAGTTAAAGGAACACGGTGCTGAATTAGAATCAGGTACAACTTCTACACATACAAAGGTAGCTGCGGCTGCATATAAGGTAGCTATTGGTGTTGACTACGTTACACAATCTCTAGCAGATAAGGGTTCTACAATTCGTTTCACATATCCAGAAAAGGATCTAATTGCTGTATCTAGTCCAATCGCATTACTCAAAGACTCACCAAACCCAGAAGGTGGTAAGGCTTTATATGACTACATCCTTTCTAAGGAAGGACAAGAAATTCTTGCGAAGAATGACACAATGCCAATCCGTGGAGATGTTAAGAAGGAAGGCACACTATCATTAGATGAAATTATCGCTCGTGCAATGGTTGCGGATGACAAGGCAATCGCTGAACAGAGTGCAGAAATCTTAGAGAAGTTCGACAAGATTTTCAAATAAACAACTAGGAGAAAACCATGGCAAAAGTACAATTTAACGATGTATCTTTTAGCTATGGAGACAAAAAGATTATCCAAAACCTATCATTAGAAGTAAATGATGGCGAAATTATGGGTGTAATTGGACCCTCCGGGTGCGGTAAAACTACATTGATTAGACTTCTCTGTGGTTTTATCAAGCCTGAAACAGGGTCCATTTTTATTGGAGAAACTTGTGTCTTCGATGCTAAAAAGAGAATTAATATCCCACCAGAGAGAAGAAATATTGGTGTTGTATTCCAAGACTATGCGGTATGGCCACATTTAACAGTATTGGAAAATGTAAAGTATCCATTAAAGAAGAAGAGAATGGATAAGAAACAAATGCAGGAAATCGCAATGAATGCGCTCAAACAGGTACAGATGGAAGGCTATGCTAACCACTTACCATCACAGTTGTCCGGTGGACAACAGCAGCGTGTAGCGATTGCCAGAGCACTTGTATCATCAAAAGAATTAATTGTGTTAGACGAGCCTATCACAAACTTAGACTTGAAACTACGTCAAGAGATGTTGAAGGAAATTCGTGAGATTCAAAAGACAATTGGTACAACAATCGTTTATATCTCACATGACCAAGAAGCTTCTTTAGAGTTATGTGATCGTCTTGCAATCATGGATCAACAAGGTAACATCCGTCAGTTAGGTAATGACTACGATATCGTTATGAAGCCTAAGGACCGTTATATCTTTGAATTCGTAGGTATTTCTAATTTCGTAGATGTTGTGACGAAGGAAGATGGCATCTATATTAATGCGGAAAATGGATTAGTGAAGTTAGATGAAAAGTCTGCACTCGAAAATCCAACAAAGGCATATCAATTAGCATTTAGACCAATGGATGCAGTATTTGATAATGAAAGTCCTATCAAGGGTAAGGTAGTTACAGAAACTTTCCTAGGAAATATTACAAACTACTTTATTCAATTAGGTGATAAACAAATCCGTCTTCAACAATCTGCTTTAGATGTAATGAAGTACGGCAAGGCAAAAGGAAGGCCAAGAAGTTGGCTTGAAATTTGTTCGTAAGTTCTATTATGAAAAGGAGGAGGCATAATGTTCAAGCGTAAAACGTTAAATAATGATTTAGCTGCGCTAGATGGTCGTAAGTTTTTCTTTAGATAAAATTATGATTATTGCAAGCTTTATCATCCTTGCGATTATTGCGATCGTTCCGGTCGCCTCCATTATTGTGAATGCTTTATTCGTAGATGGAAAGCTAGCATTAGATAGCTTCTTCAAAGTTCTATTGAATAAAGAAAACATCGGTGCGATGTGGAATACAATCACCATTGCATTTTGGGTAACAATTTTCGGTACTATCATGGGCTTGTTCTATGCATGGTTACTTGGACGTAGTGATATTCCAATGAAGGGATTCATGCGTGCATTGTTTAGTATTCCATACATGTTCCCTCCATTCTTTGGGGCCATGGCTTGGGACTTATTGTTATCAGGAAGAGGTGGATATTTAAATAACTGGTTAATGACTACCTTCCACTTAACGAAGGCACCTATTAACATCAACTCTATCTGGGGAATTATCTTCGTTGAAGTTTCTTACTACTTCCCATTTGTATTCATGCAGGTAGTAAGTGCATTAGAAAGAATGGACCCAACACTTGAAGAATCTGCACGTATTGCTGGTGCTTCACAGGGATATGTCATTCGTAAGATTACATTGCCACTTGTTAAGCCTGCAATTTCATCTGGTGCACTCTTGATTATGATTTCATCATTATCACACTTCGGTGTTCCTTCTATCTTAGGATTCTCACAGAACATCTACACATTACCAACACGTATCTTCCAGCTCATTAACCGTGCGGCTGGTGACTTCCAGGGTATTCGTGAAGCGACAATTCTATCAATCTTATTGGTTGTTGTTGTATCTGTAGCTCTTGTATTACAGAAGGCTATCTTGAAGTCTGGAAGCTATGACATCATCAAGGGTAAGAGTATGCGTCCAACTGTAATTAAATTACGTTCCGCTAAGATTCCTCTCTTGATTATCTCTATCGTGACATTAGTTATCATCGTAGTTGTACCATTAGGAATGATCTTCTTAGTTGGTCTATTGAAGTCTTACGGTCTACCACTTGTACCAAGTAACTTCGACTTCAGCAACTACACAAATATCTTATTCAACAACAAGATGGTTCGTGATGGTGTTTCCAACTCCTTGATCCTAGCAGTAAGCTCAGGTATCTTTGCAATGTTACTAGGTGTAATGATTGCGTATGTAATCATCAAGATCAAGCCAAAGGGAAAAGGTGCTTTGGAATTCTTAGCTACACTTCCATACTCTTTACCAGGTACAGTACTTGCAATCGGTGTCATTCTTGCATGGTCTGGTAAGATTTTAAATATCAACCTATATAACACGCTATGGATTATCTTCATTGCATATATTGCACGTTACTTGTCGTTCTCAATGAACGCAGCTTCCGCTGCCTTAAGACAGGTACACCCATCATTGGAAGAGGCTTCACGTTCTTGCGGTGCTTCTCATACAGAATCCCTCAAGGATATTACACTTCCACTCATTCGCCCTGCGATGTTATCAGGTTTCTTCCTAATCTTCTTGCCAGCAATGCGTGAATTAACAACAAGTTCACTCTTGTATGGACCATATACAAGAACATTGGGTGTTGCCATCTACATGTTACGTAGTGATGGATATATTACACAGGCTTCAGCACTTGCAACTCTAACAATCCTATTAATCGTTGTTGTGAACTGGATTATCAACTTTATTACTAAAGAAAGAAAGGGCGTATAAATATGAATCAGATAGAATTAATTAATGTTAGAAAAGATTATACGACAAAAACTTTAGGTACAGTCACAGCAGTAAATAACTTCAACCTAACAATCAAAAAGGGCGAATGTTTCTCATTCTTAGGTCCTTCTGGATGTGGTAAGACAACGACATTACGTATGCTTGCAGGTTTTGAAGATTTAAGCGAAGGTGAAATCCGTTTAGAGGGGAAAGTTGTATCCAACAAGGCGAAGAACTTATACGTTCCACCTGAACACCGTAACTTAGGAATGGTGTTCCAGGCATTCGCTGTATGGCCACACTTAAACGTATTTGATAACGTTGCCTTCCCATTACAGGTTCAAAAGCGTCCAAAGGCAGAGATTGAAGAACGTGTAAATCTTGCGCTAAAACAGACGAACTTATTAGACCAAGCAAAGGTATTCCCATCTGATTTATCCGGTGGTGAACAGCAGAGAATTGCGTTAGCACGTTCTATTGTTGTTAACCCAGGTATCTTATTATTAGATGAACCATTATCTAACCTTGATCCAAAGTTAAGAGAGAGTATGCGTTTTGAAATCAAGCGTCTTCAAAAGGAATACAACTTCACTATCGTATTCGTAACGCATGACCAATCAGAAGCCTTAGCGTTATCTGATCGTCTACTTGTTATGAACAAGGGTGAAATCATCCAAATCGGTACTCCACAAGAACTCTATAACAAGCCAGTAAATTTATTCGTACATAATTTCTTAGGAGAATCTAATTTTACAAAGGTTGAATATAGAGATGGTAAGGTGTATGCCGAAGGTGATACAACACAACCATTACCATGTACAATTCAACACATGGATCAGGCTGTAAAGCTTGCAACAAGACCGAGTGAGATTGAAATCAATCATGACTCGGGAATCAAGACAAAGATCACAAAGCGTATTATCTTATCTGAATATACAGAATACTATGTAAGTTTAGGTACACAGGAATTAAAGATTCAGGCACCACACCATCAAGTATTGGCAGTGGGTGATGAATGTTATATTCGTCTGGTAAATCCTGTATATTATGATGCAGAAGAGCGTAATTTAACACACACTGAATAAACATAAAAAGGAGTGATTCACTCCTTTTTGTTGTGTTTATCGACTAATATTTAATGCAAGTGCACCGTATATACCAGCTTTATTGCCAAGCTTTGCTTGGTGAATTTGTACGCCATCAAAGCCTGGGATTACATATTTTTGATATGCTTTCTTAATGTTGTTAAATACATATTCTTGTTCAAGAATGCCACCGCCAAGAATGAATAGTGGTACGTTATATACGTGTGTTAAAGAACATAACCCAATCGCAATCTGTTCAATCCAAGCATCTAAAATCACTTTAATTTCAGGATTATTTAAGTGTTCAAATAAGATTCTTCCATTTGTAATGCATGGATTAACTTGTTGTGCATTTTGAATGAGTGCGGTTGTGGATGCTAGTGATTCGTAGCTACCATCCCATGGTTTACTAACTTTTGATGATTGCAATATCATGCCGCCTAACATTACACCTGCAGATTTACCTGCACCATAGTATGGTTGACCATTTAGATATACGCCTCCACCAATACCAGTGCCATAGGTTAGGCAGATGAAATCTTTATAGCCTTTGCCTGCGCCGTATTGGTTTTCACCACGAGCAGCGGCGTATACATCATTTTCAACTGTGACTTTGACGTTGAATTCCTCTTCGAATATCTTCTTTACTTGCATGCCTGTATAACCTGGCATGTTTTCATTTGCATAGTGGATAGAACCATCATTGTTATTGACTTGTCCACAGGTGCTAATACCGATGCCATCGCAGGGCATGTATTGTTTAATAAATGTGATACAGCGATCAATGACATCTTTTGCGCCTTGCTTGGCTAATGTTGGAATTTCTGCTTCTTGGACAAGTACTTCATCTTCGAAAATACCAACTTTGATGTTTGTGCCGCCAATATCTAGAGTAACAATCTTACGCATCAAGGGCCGCCTTGAACTTCTTGGTAATTTCGAGTGGTCTAGTGATTGCGGAACCTACAACAACTGCATGTACACCGATATCCATTGCATGACGGCATTGTTCTGGGGTAGAGATATTTCCTTCTGCGATTACAGGTTTACCACACTGTTCTACCAGTGTCTTAATCATTCTGTATGGAGGTAAACTGCATCCCTTTGTATATTCTGTATAACCAGCCATTGTTGTGCCAATTAAGTCAAAGCCAATTTCGGCCGCATGCATGCCTTCTTCTATGTTAGAACAATCTGCCATGAATAACTGGTCAGGATATTTTTCACGTACTGCTTTGAAGAAGGTATCAAGGTCTAATTGGCCAGGACGTGTACGTTTTGTGGCATCCATTGCGATGACTTCAACCCCAATTTCTACTAACGCATCGACTTCTTTCATTGTTGGTGTAATGTATACATCTGGTGCATCTTCATAATCAATCTTGATAATACCGATGACTGGTAAATCTACCGTCTTTTTAATCTCTAGAATATCTTCAACACTATTGGCACGGATTCCTTTAGAACCACCTAAATAAGCCGCATAAGCCATTCTGGACATGATATAACTACTGTGTAATGGTTCGCTAGGTAATGCTTGGCAAGAGACAATCAATTGTCCTTTGATTGCGTCTAAAATTTGTTTATTTTTTTCATTCATATGTTTTTACTCCTGTTGGTTTAATTGTATACACTTCAAAGAGTATTTGACAATCTGTTCTTTTTGGGGCATAACTAAAAACAAATACAAGGATGGGAAATTATGGAAACAAAAATTCAATATGGCTCAAGAGAGATAAAGGTTTTAAAAACCTATGATACTGTCATTGTCGGTGGAGGTAGTGCAGGTAGTTCTGCAGGCTACACTTCAGCTAAGAAGGGCTTTTCAACTTTAATTATTGATAAGGCAATTCGTCTTGGTGGTAGTGCCACAAACGCACTTGTGACACCGATGATGCGCTCTTTTACAAATCATCATCAAAATTTCTATGATTTGGAAAATGAGATGAAGAAATATGGTGAAACACGTGACCAACACGGAACTGCACAAAGATGGTTCTCGGCTGAAGCGATGGCAGATGCGTGGGAAAGTCTTTATACAAGTTGTGGTGGTGAGTTACTTTACGATGCGTCTGTTTGTGATGTGATTTTAGAAGATCACAAGATTAAGTATGTTATCGCCAATACGATTGAAGGCTTAGTTGCGATTGGTGGAAGACAGTTTGTGGATGCTAGTGGTGATGCGGTGCTATCACGCCTATCTGGTGTAGAAGTATTGTGTGGCGATGAAGAGGGAAATAATCAGATTACTTCGCTACGTTTTGAAGTAGGCGGTATCGATATTGAAAAATATCGTGAATATGTATTCTCGCTGAATGATACTTACAGTATTCATCGTATTAAGGGCGACCAGTTTGAATCAGCGATGGTAGCTGGTAAGAACTTTGCGATGGAGCCACTATTCCGTAAGGGTGTAGAAGCAGGTATTCTAATCCCACAGGATTTACACTATTTCCAAAACTTTACAATTCCTGATAAGACAGGCGTCATGTCATTTAACTGTCCACATTTAGTGAACTTAAAGAATAATACGCATGCGCTAGAAAGATCTGCTGCTATCGTATATGGTCATCAGTGCATTCGTCGTCTGGTTCGTTTCTTGAAGGAAATGATGCCTGGATTTGAGAATTGTTATTTGGTTCAGGTAGCCAACATGTTAGGTGTACGTGAATCATGGCAAATCGTAGGTAAGCTTTTGATGCATGAAGAAGACTATCCAAGAAAGGCTAGATACGAAGATGCAGTTGCGCGTGGTGACTGGTACATCGATGTCCATTCCGCAAATAAGAGTTTGGTACACCAGATTTCCTATCAACCAGGTGATTATTATGAAATTCCATATCGTGCAATGGTTACCAATAAAGTGGAAAAACCTCGTTGTAGCAGGTAGATGTATCTCTACAACGTTCTTGATGCAGGCAAGTGTCAGAATTATTCCAACCTGCATTGATATGGGCGAAGCAGCTGGTATGGCTACAGTATTGGCAAATCAAATGAATATGGCACTCAATGCATTAGATGGCAAAGATATTGCTGAAAAGTTAGGCGAATATCGCTAATTAAAATCAAGTACTCTCTAGCAGGAGTACTTTTTAAATGCAAAAATAGAAAGCGTTTACAAATTAATATTGCAAATATTGAAAGTTAGGTGTATTTTAGAAGTACGATTTATTTCGGAGTCCGAATTAAAGGAGTTTGCATGGGTAAGAAAGGTTTAAAAGACATTAAAAATCAGAATACCAATTTAGTCATGCAACAGATCATGCAAGCAAGGAGTATCTCACGTATTGAGCTTGCACAGGAAACTGGCTTATCACCAAGTACAGTCAGTTCAATTGTTGGAGATTTGCTAGGCAAAGGTATCATTGTAGAAACGGGTACACAGACAGTTGAAAAGGGTAGAAGTCGTAAAGATTTATCTATCGCAGCAGAATTTGGAAGTGTTGCGGTATTTGAAATCAGTCGACGTTCAGTATTCTTCTGCTTATTCGATATGTGTTTGGAAACTCTTGTCTCAACATGCATTGCGAAACAAAGAGTAACGGGTAATGATTTGTTTGAATTGTTGGTAGAAACGGTAAAGATACATGCAGACAAAAACATACGTGGGATTGGTTTGTTACTGCATGATGATGTACAGCCGAGTGATTTAAATACGATTTACGATACAGGATATGCATCAGCGACAATTAGTTTACAGGGAGCACTTAACAGCCAATTACACATTCCTGTTAGTGAAGAAACATGTAGCAGTTTTACGATTACCAATGCATTCAATGAAGAAACGCTGCATGAAAAAGTAAACTGTGCACACGTGATGGTAGGCGAGAAAGTATTTACAACTGTTACGATTGATGGACAGAAAGTTCCGCTACGCTCAGAATTTTGTAAAGAACTACTCTCAGAAAATACAGGTACAAAGGAAGTTAGTCAGTTATTGAACACGTTATGTACGATGTTTGATATCAAAAAAATCTTTATGATGGGTACAGATTTTCAGTTCTATCAAAAACTAAAACTTCAGAATAAAGATGTGGAACTCATACAGGTTCACACAGAAGAAACGGATACTTTATCACCACGTATGGCAGAGAAAGTAAGAAATGAATTGTTATTTATTTAGGAACTAACGACAAATGTCGTGTTCATATAGGAAAGGGGATTTGAATATGCTTCAAGGTATTTTAATTATTTTAGCCTTCGTTATCATCGCAGCATTGATGATGACAAAAAAGATTCCTACATTACTAGCATTACCTTTAATGGCAGTTGTAATCTGCTTGATTGCTGGTGTTCCAGCAATTGGTGTAAACGCTGATGGTGTAGCAATCGGATGGTTGCAGGCAGTTCTAGAAGCTGGAACTGTTCGTATGGGCGCAGCTATCATGGCGGTTATTTTCGGTTCATGGTTAGGTCAATTAATGAACAAGACAGGTATTACAGAAAATATCATTAAGAAATCCGCCGAATTAGGTGGCGACAAGCCATTAGTAGTAACACTGATTCTCTGTGTTGCGGTAGCATTACTCTTCACAACATTAAGTGGACTTGGTTCCATCATCATGGTTGGTTCTATCGTATTACCAATCTTGATTTCTATCGGTGTTCCAGCTTTATCAGCTGCATCAATCTTCTTAATGTCATTCACAACAGGTTTAACATTCAACATCGCAAACTGGAAGATGTTCGCAGGTATCTTCTCACTTGAAATCGATCAGATTCGTAACTTTGAGATTTACCTCATGGCAGCTACAGCAGTAGCTACATTAATCTTGATCTTCGTTGAATTCAAGAAGAACGGTATCAAGTTTGCATTCTCAGCTCCAGCTAAGCAAGAAGCTAAGACAACACAACTAACTGGTGTTAGAGGTGGACTAGCAATGTTTACACCATTAATCCCAATCGTTCTTGTTGCAGGTCTTAAGGTTCCAGTATGTCCTGCATTCATGGTTGGTATTGCATGGGCATTAATCTTCACATCAACATCTTTTGCAAAAGCAATGAACACACTTACAAAGACATGCTATGACGGTATCACAGATGCTGGTCCAGCAGTGATCTTGATGGTAGGTATCGGTATTCTATACTTAGCAGTTACACACCCAATGGTAAAAGAAGTTCTCAATCCATTCTTATTAGCTGTAACACCTAAGTCTAAGATTGCGTACATCCTATTCTTCTCACTACTTGCGCCTTTAGCACTTTACCGTGGACCAATGAACTTATTCGGTTTAGGTTCTGGTATTGCAGCGTTAATTATTGGTTTAGGAACATTATCTCCACTAGCAGTTATGGGTGCATTCTTATCTGCTGAACGTATCCAGGGTTGTGGTGACCCAACAAATACACAGAACGTTTGGACAGCAAACTTCTGTGAAGTAGATGTCAACAGCATTACACGTAAATTACTACCTTACCTATGGGTAATCGCAGTATTTGGTGTAGTATTATCAGCCGTATTATTTTTCAATTAAATAAAACTGAAGGGTGCTTATTCTTTAAGTACCCTCAGTTATTTAAAATGAGTACAAGTTTAACTTGTGTTGATTTTAGATAGTCAAATGAGGAGGATATATGAAAGTTCGTATTGGTATTGACGTAGGTGGTACATTTACAGATGCAGTTGCAATTAACAACGAAACATATGAGTTGATTGGAACAGTTAAGATTCCTACAACACACTTTGCACCAGAGGGTGTAGCTGCAGGTATCGTTCAAGTATTACATAAGATTATGGAAGAATATAACATTCAGCCAGATGATGTTGTATTTATTGCTCATGGTACAACCCAGGCAACAAATGCCTTACTAGAAGGAGACGTTGTTAAGGTAGGTGTTGTAACACTTGGTAAAGGTTTACAAGGTGCAAAATCAAAGAGTGATACAGCAATTGACAATATTGAATTAGCAAAAGGGAAGTATCTCTACTCTGAAAATGAGTTTGTCGATACATCAGATTCATCCAAGATTGATGAAGCAATTATCGCATCAATCAAATCCCTACAAGAAAAGGGATGTAAGAGTATCGTAGCAGCTGAGGCGTTCTCTGTTGATGATCCAACAAATGAAACTTGGTAATCAAACATTGTACAGAACAGAATATTCCATCAACTGCCACAAACGATATCTCCAAGTTATATGGCTTAAAAATTAGAACACGTACAGCAGTTGTAAATGCTAGTATCATGCCTAAGATGTTAGAAGCCGCCACAATGACAGATGAATCAATCAAGAAGGCAAGCATCAAGAATCCCCTCATGGTTATGCGTTGTGATGGTGGTGTAATGACGGTTGAGGAAGTAAGAAATCGTCCAATCCTAACAATCTTATCAGGACCAGCAGCTGGTGTTGCGGGTGCTTTGATGTATGAGAAATTAACAGATGGTATCTTCTTTGAAGTCGGTGGAACATCAACAGATATTTCATGCGTAAAAGATGGTAAGGTTATGATCAAGTACGCTGAAGTTGGTGGACACAAGACATATTTAAATTCTCTTGATGTACGTACCGTAGGTATCGGTGGTGGATCGATGGTTGAAATTAAAGATGGTAAGGCTATTAATATCGGACCAAGATCTGCTCATATCGCAAACCTTGAATATGAAGTATATACAGATCCAAGTTTAATCGTAGATCCTGTATTAAAGACAATTCAACCAATGAATGGTGACCCTGAGTATGCATACATTGAATGTAGTAATGGTACAAAGGTATCTCTAACAATGGCAGGTGCCGCAAACATTGCAGGTTATGTACATCCAGAAGACTATGCATATGGCAATGTAGAGGCTGCACGTAAAGCATGGCAACCACTCGCAGATAACATGGGCTTATCTGTAGAGGAAACTGCGAAGAAGGTAATGGCATACGCAGCAGAAAAGAATGGTAAGGTAGTCAAAGATTTAATGCATGACTATCAGATGGATCCACGTACGACATTATTCGTTGGAGGTGGAGGAGGTGCAGCTAGCGTTGTACCACATCTAGCCGAAACAATGAATCACCAGTTCAAGATTGCAAAGAACGCTCCAGTTATCTCAACAATTGGTGTTGCACTAGCGATGGTTCGTGATATGGTGGAACGTTCCGTATCCAATCCAACTGAGGAAGATATCATTAGTGTACGTCGTGAAGCAGAGCTTAAAGCAATTCAAAACGGCGCATCACCAGATACAGTTGAAGTATCTGTTGAAGTAGATACACAACGTAACATCATTCGTGCAATCGCGGTAGGTGCTACTGAATTACGTAGTAAAGATCGTCTTAAGAAACAACTAACAAAAGAAGAGTTACTCGATGCAGTTGCACATAACTTAAATGTTGATAAATCAACATTAGAAATCTCTGCAGAAAATGGCAGTATGTATGCAATACAAGCTGTCATTACAGAAAAGAAACTCTTTGGTCTTGTTAAGAAGACAACAAAACCACTACGTTTAATTGATGATGAAGGTGTGATTCGTCTACAGAAGAAGAATGCATGGTCACGTCAATCTTCAGCCGCAAGTTGGCAAGCAGATGTGGATTGGATGATTGAGGAACTAACGGAATATAACGATGGTGGCGCAAACCTACCAAACCTATATATTGTATTAGGAAAGCGTGTTATCGACTTATCTGGTTTACAGAACGCAGAGCAGATAAAGTCAATCGGCGGTGTTGAATTAAGCGGTATTGCTGCTGACACAAAAACTGATCGTAATTGCAACAAAGAGAGTTGATGGCTAATATGCCAGGATTTACATATCCTTTCCCAACCAAAGATCTTGCGTATCAAGAACTCACTTATGATTATTGTTATAACAAGATCAAGGAAGAAGATAAGGAGCGCATCGTAGATGAGGCTTGGAAAAAGGGTGAGGAAACCGCAAAGGAAGTATTCGCAAAGTTTAATGGTAGCTATGACTTCCGCAAGATTTGTGCTGAATCAGGACTACAGTTAAATGATAAAGATACCGACTACGTTGTTGGTAACCAAAGATACTTTAGTGATTATGTATCCGGAACTAATCAGATTAACCTCTACCTAAAGTCTATTGCAAAGTGGGCAGAAGAGAATCAGTTATCTATAGATGACGCAATCAACCTCATCCTTAGCCACGAATATTTCCACTTTATGGAGATGAATGTGATAGGACAACTTAGTAAATCCTATGAAGTGCCAATGTTAGTAATCGGCAAATTCAAGCTAGGTAAAACAGGTATCCATGCATTATCCGAAATCGGAGCACATGGATTTTCCCATCAGTATTATCGTTTAGCAACTAAATAAACAATAAAAGCAGGTACAAATCCTGCTTTTATTTATGAGTGCATGCATGTTAAATTCTATTATAGAATTAGACTTTGATATTTATTTGATAGTATTTTTGAAGCACTCAATATCAATAATAATTTTACCTTTTCGTAGTTTGATCATTCCTTCTGATTTCATGATATCCAAGTATCTATACAATGATCGAAGGTTTATGTGGAGAAAGTCTGCTAACTCACTTCTTCTCAATGGACAAATATATGGAATTGAATCACAAGATTTTTAGGTATAGATAGTAACCAACTATATCTTTCTTTGGGAAAGTACTTTGTGTTTCAGCGTGCTCCATTGCATGAGTAGTTACTCTTGCTAAAATTTTTCAGTATTGTAAAAACTTATTTCAAAGCTAGATGATAGTATTTCATAAAAATTCACTGTTATGAAGTTTGAAAACATAACAGTCTGTTTTTGCTATAACAAATCCAGTATATTCCTTTTTCTCAGTTAAATATTCAGTAATCCCTAGACAATCAATCGCATTTACTTCATCAATTGTATTATTGATATTCCATTCAATATCATTAAGTACTACACCTTCACCACTTAATAAAAATATAAATATAGTCTGCAGGTTGACCTTGCGTTATGATTGTTTTTTTCCTTTTTTTATCTGGAAGATATATGTTTCGTGCAGTAATTCTGTTAGTTGGTAAATTGTTTTTTTGAGGTAAGTCGGTTAACGGATTGTTTAAGAAAAATTATATTGAATGCATGTTTTAAGTTTTTATTTATCATAATTGAAGTTTATCAAAGAAACTGACAACTGTCATTTTCTTTTTATATTTCTTTCGATACACTGAAGGTACAAGTAAATTTTACGGAATGCTACTAGAGGTGATTACATCCATAGATAAAGATTAGGAGGATATATGACTATGGAAACAACAAAAAAGTATTCTATTAAAGACGATTTTACAATGCAGGCAATTCTTATCATTCCAGTATGTGTTGCTGTCAATTTTGTAGGTGGACAACTTGCTGGACTATTAAAGTTACCAATGTATTTAGATACTATTGGAACAATTTTTGCATCATTATTATGCGGTCCATGGGTTGGTGCTGTAGCTGGTGGTTTAACAAATGTTGTAACTGGAATAGCAAATCCAACTAATTTTGCGTTTATCCCAGTAAATATTATTGCAGGTTTAGTAACTGGTTTCTTGGCAAGAAAAAATATGTTTAACAAGACATGGAAGTGGTTACTATCTATGTTTATTATGGCTTGGGTATCTATTATTGTTTCTGCACCAATTGTAGTTCTTGTATACGGTGGAGTAACAGGTGGAGGAACTTCTTTAATTACAGCAGCAGCTTTGGCAGCAGGTGCAAATATTTGGACGGCATTCTTTGGAACAGAAGGTGTTTTCCAAGTATTAGATAGAATTATCTCATTCTTAATTTGTTGGGCAGTTATTAAAGTGATTCCTACTAGAAACCCTAATTAAATTTAGCCTTGGTGAGTTATATATTAAAAAGAAATAGCAAATAGTCACCTCTATGTGCTTCCATATTGAAAGGCAAGTATGGAAAAAGACATTTGTAGAACAAATACAGATTAACAAATCAAATAAAATCTGTGGCTTTACATCCAAAAAAACAAAATTAGTCATTTTTAATATCCTATTCAATCTGCTCATTTATTTTTCATGACACTGAATTTGACTAATTTAGATATTCCGATTCTAGTTATACCATGGTTTTTTTGTATTGCCTATTTTTGGCATTGCTGAGTGGTATATTAAAACAATTTTTTTAAAAAGGATTTAAGGTTATATTTACGGTATCCATGATTGTATTTCTAGTACAGTTATTCCTAATACCAGGCGGGGCAGAGTTGTGGAGATTTTACTTTTTGAGTATATATCAAGGTGGTTTGAAATCAGCTATCAATCTGACATTCATGATTACTAATATTGCAGGAATATTTTTATGGTATTTCCAGACTACAACTAATCAAGAAATATCCAGAGCTTTTAGAAGAATCAGGAATGAATTATAAAGCTGCTTTTTGTCTTTACCTCATCACTGAAAAATGATAGATGTATTAGGAAAGAATAGTAGGACTATCATGAATGCTCAACAAGCACGTGGCGTTGAAACTGAGGGAAACATATTAGTAAGAGCAAAAGCATTTTTTTCCCTTCAATGGTTCCTTTAATCCTTGGAGCAGTTATTAATGCAGATGAAAAAAAGCGTTAACTTTTAGAAGCAAGAGGATTTAACTATCAATGTAAGAAAACAAGGTTATTTAATTTGAAAAAATCTGGTTGGGAAAAAGCAGGTAACGTTAATCAGTATTGGTATAACAATAATTGTTTTAGGATGGAGAATTTTATGGCAGATCATGTAATCGAGTGCAAGAATATTACCTATACTTATCCTATTTCAGATGAACCGGCAATCAAAAATTTAAGTCTTAATATCGAAAGAGGAAAGTTTTATGGAATAATCGGAAATAATGGTTCTGGAAAATCTACCCTATGCGCAATATTGAGAGGGTTTGCTCCTGCATATTTTAAAGGGAAATTAGATGGTGAAGTGATATTTAATGGGAAAGATATTAGTCAATATGGGTATGAGCTATCTAAAATGATAGGCTATGTTTTCCAAAATCCATTTACACAAATTAGCGGAATAAAAGAAACTGTTTTTGAAGAGATTGCATATGGGCTTGAAAATTTCGGAACACCAGTAGAAGAAATTGAGAAACGTGTTATTGAAGTAATGAAGTTAACTAATACTGAAGAGTTAGCAATGAAGAATCCGTATGAGCTCTCTGGTGGTCAAATGCAGAGAGTTGCATTAGCGTCGGTAATTGTACTAAATCCAGATGTTCTAATTATCGATGAGCCAACAAGCCAACTGGACCCACAAGGTACTGAGAGTGTTTTTTGAAATAATAAGAAAATTAAAGGAACAGAAGAAAAACAATTATATTAGTTGAACACAAAAATAGATTTAATTGCGGAATTTACAGATCATGTAATCATTCTTAAAGATGGCGAAGTTCTTAAAGAAGGTGATACAAAATTCTGTATTAACTGATATATCGCTATTAGAGCATGGAATTGCAATTCCACAAGTCACTCAGTTAGCTATTCAATTGAAAGAAAATGGTTTGCCAATTAATTCAATAAGTGTTACTGAAGATAGTTTGCTCGACATTCTTAAGAATTTACTAGGTGAAAGGGGATAGAAAATGCAGGACATTAATTTGAAGGATGTAAGCTATTGCTATCCAAATGGATTTTGCGCGGTTGATAATATCAATATTGAAATTGGGAAAGGTGAGAATGTTGTTATTGTTGGCCAAAATGGTGCTGGCAAAACTACAACAGTAAAAATGATGAATGGGTTATTAAAACCCTCATCTGGAAATGTGCTGGTTGGAAATAAAAATACTAAGGATTATACAACTGCACAGATTTCCCGTCATGTTGGATATGTATTTCAGAATCCGGATGACCAGATTTTTCACTCCACAGTCGAATTAGAAATAAGATATGGTCCCGCAACAATGGGATTATCAAAGGAGATTGAAAATCAGAGGGTTGAAAGAGCATTACAGATGACGGGTCTAACTAAGCATCGAGATGAAAACCCATATAATCTACCACTATCTATACGTAAATTTGTTACAATTGCTGCAATTATAGCAATGGATACAGATGTGATGATATTTGACGAACCTACAGCAGGACAAGATTTAGAAGGGACACAGCAGTTAATTAAAGTAATCAATACTTTACATGAAGAGGGAAAGACATTGATTACTATTTCCCATGATATGGAGTTTGCAGCTAATAATTTTGAAAAAATAATAGTAATGGCTAATAAAAAAGTGGTTAAGATTGGAAAGCCAGAAGATATATTCTACGATTTTACAACCTTAAATCAAGCAATGCTTAAGCAACCATATGTATGTAGAATAGTTTCAAAACTAGGTGTAGAGTCTAAAGCAATTAGTCTAAATGATGCAACACAAGCTATCTTAGAGAGATGGAAGAAGAATGCAAAATAGAAGATTTATTTTTGGGTTTGTTGCATTTGGATTATATTTTTTGACTGGGGCTGCATGTATTGTCGTCGGTAGTGGATTATCACATTTTGCCGATAAGTTTGGAACTGATATTAAAACAATAGTAATTTTAGGTTCCTTATATTCACTAGGGAGGGTAAGTACTGTATATTTGACAGGAAAACTTGTAGAGAAGATAGGGCCACTTAAAGTCACAATATTGGGAATATGGTTAATGGGAATTTATTTGACGGGTATTGCGTATACACATTCGTTTTATAGTGCACTCGTGTTTGCCTATATAGGTGGAGTAGGTATGGGAGCTCAAGATACTGTATGTCCGTTATTTTTAAGCGTAGCTTTTCCAGATAATTACGCAGGATCATTGAGTGCTGGTCAGGGATTATTTGGTTTAGGAGGATTTATTACACCTTTTTTTAACGGGTGTTATGTTAATGAATAAACTACCATTCTATTTTTGCATATTATATGTTACTTATTTTTTTGCAGTAATTATATTTATTTTTTTGTTTTATATCAGAAAAAAATAATTAATACAATATTTGATCAAAATAGGAATTTAACAGTTTCTGAAGAGACACAAATTAAACCATTATATACAAAGAATAAAGTTATAGCTTTTTGCTGCTATATTGTTGGCTGCTGCAACATATAGTACTACTGTAAATACAGTTGGGCTTTATACAACTACATTTGCAGAATATCAAGGGTTTACAAGTGCAAATGCAGTATTTTTTTACTAACTGTATATAACATTGGCTCGGTTATAGGTTCCTTGATATTCATATTGATTTTTAAAGAGAGTTTCTGCAGTTAATGTTTTTAATTGTAAATAATATTTTATCAATTACTATTTTTTTGCGGTTTTAGAGTGTCTAAAAAGATCCAGCAATTTATTTTTATCTCTTTTTTTCTGCAGGATTTTTTTGCTAGGTGTACTCTTTAGTTTAATCGTGGAAATTACAACAAGAATAGGATACGAACATATAAGTGTTGCAGGTGCATACGTAGCAGTTGCAGGCGGTTTTTCAGATGTTCTCACTCCAATTGTTACAGGACTTATTGTTGGAATATTTGGTGTTGCATCAATTTACAGATATGCATTCATCACAATAATTATTACAACTATATTAGCTATCATAGTTCGAATATATACATATGAAAGTGGAGGTGCTTATGTCAATTCAAAAGTAAAGAAGTGTTAAATGAAAAAAAGGTCAACAATACCATATTTGTGTAGAAAAAGGGCAGATAGGAAAATATGTTCTTCTTCCAGGAGATCCAGGTAGAACAGACCTGATTGCAAGATTTTTAGATAATCCTAAGCTGGTCGCATATAATCGGGAACATAAAACATGGACTGGATACTTAGATGGAGAAATGGTATCTGTTACAAGTACAGGAATGGGTGGTCCATCGGCAGCAATTTGCTTGGAAGAGTTAATACATGCCGGTGCTGAAACATTTATCCGTGTTGGTACATGTGGAAGAATTTGTGAAGAAAGTTATAACAAAAAATATGAAGGTGTTGTGATTACTGGTGCAATTCGTCATGAAGGGACAACAGTTCAGTATATACCAATTGAATATCCCGCAATGGCTGATCGACATGTTACAGAAGCTTTAGTTCAATCAGCAGAAGAACAGGGATTTTGCTTTGCAGAAGGTGTAGCACAATGCAAAGATTCATTTTATGGACAACATGATCCTGATAGTATGCCAAATGGATTTATGCTGAAATCATATTGGGAAGCATGGGAAAAAGCAGGTGTAATGGCTTCAGAAATGGAAAGCGCAACAGTGTTTATTGTTTCTGCAATACGTGGGAAGAGAGCGGGCGCATTAATGGCTTATGAGCATATGAATGAAAATACAATTAAGACAGCAATAGGAGCAATAAAAAATTGATCAAGTCAGATAGAATGCAAAGCGAGAAATAGCATTATGAAACAGAAAATTATTATTGATACAGATTGTGGTTCGGACGATGCGATGGCTATAGCCATGGCAATGAATGATACTAAGTATGAAGTGATTATGTTTTCTACTGTTGCAGGAAATGTAACATTGGATCAAGCAACTGATAATACGTTGCTCACATTAGAAAAAGTCAATACATACTTTCCACCAGTATATAAAGGCTGTGCGACGATGCTGAATAAACAGTTGTTTTATGCATATGAGACGCATGGGAATGATGGGATGGGCGATTATGGATATAAGCCTACATATCTAAAGTGTAATGAAGAAAATGGAATTTTGAAAATGCTTGAGTTTTTGGAAAGAGAACCAAATAAAACAATTGATATTATTGCTTTGGGACCTTTAACCAATATAGCGGTTGCTTTCAAACTAAATCCAGACTCCATGAATCGTGCAAGAAATATATATGTTATGGGAACATCAGGACTAGGTGTTGGAAATGTTTCTCCGGTAGCAGAATTTAATGTATGGCAAGATCCTGAAGCTGCTAAAGCAGTTGTAGAAGCAGGATTTCCAAATTTGTATTTTATCGGATGGGATGCATGTTTAGATGATAACATGCTAGATAAAGATGATATTGAAAAAAATTTATACTAGTGGTGATTCTAGGAAGATTTGTAATTGAAATCAATAGAAAACTATTAGAAATTAATTACGGACGTTTTTCAGGAAAATTCTTGGATATGGCAGATCCTGCGGCAATGGCGGCAGCGTTACACCCTGAGTGTATTGATAAGTGCAAAAAATATTACTGTGAAGTAGATACATCAAAGGGGCCGAGTGAGGGTGGTGTCCTGATTGATGTAAATGAATTTTTCAGGTAAAGAGCCAAATGCATATATAATAAGTCATTTGATTCCAAGCGAGTATAAGAATTACCTGTTTAAAAACATTATGTAAATAAAGGATATATACAAATTATTTCTAAATTTAGAAAGTTAAATTTTAGAGAAAATAATATTCTTAACCATCTATAGAAGAAACAAAGTTGCAATTATATTGTTGCAACTTTTTGTAATTTAATAAACATGCAAAAATAGCATTAAATAGTATTAAGGAGAACAGTATATGGAACTATCAAAAGTAACAATGATATTACGTGGATATAACGTAGAACAAGTAAGAATAGTTGCAGAAGTGTTATTACATGCAAAGCATGTAAGAAATATGGAAATAACTCTAAATACTGATAATGCATATGAAATTATCCGAATAATATCAGATGAATTTCAAGGGAAGTTAAATGTTGGTGCCGGAACAGTTCAAACTTATGATGAACTCAAAAAGGCAGTAGATGCAGGAGCAAAATTTGTTCTTTCGCCAAGACAAATGACGGCAGACATGCTTGCATATTGTAAAGAAAAGGGTATAGTCAGTGTACCGGGGTCATTTACACCTTCAGAAATTGGCGACCAGTTTGCGATGGGGGCGGATATTGTTAAAGTCTTTCCGGCTAATGAACTAAGTTTAAAGTATGCAAAGAAAGTTTGTGAGCCAATGGGAGACCTTAAATTAATGGCTGTTGGTGGAATCAATAGAGGAAATGTAAGGGAAGCTTTAGATTCTGGCTATAAATATGTTGGTACTGCAGGAGGGTTATTTCCTAAAGATCAGATATTACAGATGGATAAAGAGAAGATGCTTATTAGTCTGCAGGAGTTTGAAGCCGAACTAGATTAAGGAGAGCCATGAAAGATATACAGAAAAGAAGAAAACTAATAATCGATTTGCTGATTAATGCAGAAGATTACGTAACAGTAAAGAAGATATCATCTCTTTTAGGTGTATCTGAAAGGACAGTACATAATGATTTGGATTGTCTACAAGAGAAGTATGAAATTATTAAGAAGAGTGGAGTGGGTATTAGGTTAGTCTCAAATAATAACCTAATCGATACAGAAATAACTTTAGATGATAGACGACTAGATATTATAAAAATTAATCTTAGAAGGAAGAACGGTTACGATAAATGAGCTTAAAGAACAGTATTATGTATCTCAGAGTTCAATATTAAATGATTTAAGATGGATAAAAAAATAATTTTTCTGCAGTCTTATAATGCTAACCTTCTTAGTTCTGAAAAAAAGGTACGCGAGTCATTTGCTCTGAAAATGAAAGAATTAAAATTTTAGTAGCATATAGTAATTTAGCAATTAACTTAGAGCAAACTATTTTTTTCAAAAAAAGAAGAAATTATAAAGAAATTCTCTTTGATTTATCCTGAGAATATTTGTGAAACATGCTGGCATGTTATTGAATTATTTAGAAATGAACAATTTTCACAGAAGGCAGACTATTACCTGCAAAATGTTTATAGGTTCCTGATTGCATTAATTTATCGACTACAATTAGGAAATCACTTGGTAGCCGAGAATAAAAATGAATTACATACTATGCAAGTTATGGAACTGACGAATTATCTCCTTGCCCGTGATGTCTATAATTTAATAAATGAAAATTTAGATATTAAAGTCATACCAACCGAAGAAGATATCTTATACCTATCAATGCTTTTACGGGCAAATAAAATTTGTTTTTTGAAAACAACAAATGGGATAGATGATTATTCTAAGCAATTTGCTTCCAGTCTGATTAAAAAAATGTCGGAAGTTCTAGGTATTGATTTAACGAATAATTCGCAATTGGTTGAAATGATTTGCTCGCATTGTAATGCAATGTTCGAAAGAATAAAAAAATAAAGTTAAACTCGAAAATCCAATGCTTCAAATTATTAAGCAGGAATATCAAGCAATGTTTGAGTTGGTATGGCTAATAGTTGATGCAGTAGATCATAATATTTCAAAAAAATATTAGTGAGGATGAAATTGGTTTTTTAATGCTGTATTTCCAGAATGAAATGGAAAAAGAATAAGAAAAAGCAAAAAAATAATAGTTGTTTGTCCAAATGGAGTAGTAGCATCTAATCTCATTGCATCTAAGATAAGAGAGTTTCTTCCACCTATGGATATTATCGAAGTGACATCAATAGACAGAATTGCAAAAGAATGATATTTCAGGATATTCATTTATTGTATCAACCACTGCATTAGATGAACAGGTAATACCTGTTATACAAGTCTCAATGTTATTAACAATTCAAGATATAAATAATATCAAAGATATGTATGAGGGAATCAGTGAATGCAAAAGTGGTGCTAACACTATTATGAGTCAATTAAAAACTAAATATTTGGCTGAAGAAGATGTATTTTGGAGTAACAAATGTCTAACTAGAGAGAATGTAATCAACGAGGTATGCCAAAAGTTATTAGCAAGTGGGAAAGTAAAAAATGGCTTTTGTGAGTCAGTCCTAAATCGAGAGAAGATATCTTCTACAAGTATATCAACGGGTGGTGCAATTCCACATGCATCTTGCAAATATGTAAATAAGACATGCTTTGCATTATACGTAAGTAACGAACCTATTGAGTGGGGAGATTATTCAGTAAAAGTTATTATTTTTCTTTTGTTTTATCAGAGGTAGATATGGTTGATTCAAAGAGAATTCTTACTGAGGCGTTTAATTTTATAAGAGAACAAAATGTTGTAGATACATTAGCAAGTGTAACTTCAAGGGACAAATTAATAGATTTGATATATTTTTGGAGGAAAAAAATGATTGATGAGAAATTAATTTTTACAGGATTGGAGTATACAGAAAAACATCCTTACTCAATTTCTGTTATAAAAAAATTAAAAAGAGTTGGATTATATATCGGATATTTCAGAATTTGCAGATGAAATAAAAAAAGAGAAGAGATTATGCCAACATCCGTTGGTTTTTGGAGTAGCGATTCCTCATGGTAGATGTACAGCTGTTAAACGGCTATTCATTGTATTCATTAAATCTAGTGAGCCATTTTTTGGAATAGTGATGATTCTGAAAAAGTCTGATTTAATCTTCATGATTGGTGTACCTGAGGGAGACAATGCAGGCAATATGCACTTGCGCATACTTTCCTCCATTAGTAAGAAGCTGATGCATGATGAATTTAGGGATGCTCTAAGAAATGGTACAGATAAGGAAGTATATCAATTATTAAATGAAATTGATCAAACAATAACGGGAGGATGTAACAAATGAAAATTATTGGTATTACAGCATGTCCAACAGGGATTGCGCACACATACATGGCGCAAGAGTGCTTGGAAAAAGAGATTAAGAAAAGAGGCATCGATGTAAAAATAGAAACACAGGGTGGACTTGGAATTGAAAATGAATTAACAGAGGATGATGTAGCTTCAGCTGATGTTGTTATTCTTGCAGTTAGTGTAGTAATTGAAGGTGAGGAAAGATTTGAAGGAAAGAAGATTATCAACACAGATGTAAATGAGGCAATTTCAAATACCGCAGGTTTGATAGACCGTGCAGTTGAACTAGCGAAAGGGGAATAATATGAAGCAGGTATTAAAAGATGTTCAAAAGGCATTACTAAGTGGCGTATCATTCATGATGCCAATCGTTGTGGCTGGAGGTGTTATACTGGCTGTATCGTTATTAGGAGCAGAGCAAACAGCTAAAGGGCTTGTTCCAGCAAATGATATATTAAAATTTTTAAATACTCTAGGTAAAGCGGGAATGGCAATGATGATTCCGGTTTTCTCGGCATACATTGCATATTCTATGGCTGGCAAACCAGGTTTAACTCCAGGATTTATTTTAGGCTTCATGGCTAATAATGCCGTTAGCATTAATGGTACAGATGTAAAAACTGGCTTCTTGGGAGCAATGATTTTAGGTATCTTAAGCGGCTATGTAGTTAAGTGGATGAAGTCATGGAATGTTGGAAAATCACTCCGTTCTGTGATGCCAATCATCATTATTCCGGTACTTACAGTTTTAGGACTGGGACTTATTTATTATTTTGTAATTGGGTACCCAATTGCAATTCTAGTAAATGCATTATTAAAATTTATGACAGGACTATCGACTACAAATGCAATTGGTTTAGCTATATTGATGGGTGCAGTTGCTGAGATTGATTTTGGTGGACCAGTGACAAAGACGGTATCCATGTTCACATTGGCTTTAATCAATGAAGGCGTATTCTGGCCAAATGGAATTTTCCGTGTATTGGTAGCAGTTCCACCTATTGGCATTTTCTTAGCAACTATTCTTTTCAAAAAGAAATTTAATGAAGAAGATAGAGATAATGCAAAAGCTGTTGGTATTATGGGATGCTTAGGAATCACAGAAGGCGCAATTCCTTATGCATTAAAAGATCCAAAGTCTGTATATCCAGCAACAATTATTGGTGGTATTGTTGGTGCAATTATTGCTTTATTTGGTAAAGTTGAATGCCCAGTGCCACATGGTGGATTTATTGTCTTGCCAGTTGTTTCAGGACGAATCTTATTTTGTAGTTGCTATTTTAGTTGGCTCCTTAGCAACTGCTGTAGTTCTTGGATTACTACGTAAAGATGCTACAGAAAATACAGAATCAAAATAATTAAAAACTTCTTCACCTAAACTTACACGATGCTACCTACTCAAAAGTATTACTTGAAAGTAGGTAGTTTTTATATTGTTGTATCGCATGTAAGATATCATCTATACTAAAGTAAGTTATAGAGGTACTAATGATGGAAAATAAAAGAGAAACGTATGTTTCAAGAAGCTCGTATGAAGCTGAAACTAACACGAAATAAAGTTGCGGACTTATCAGATGGTTTTTTCAATGAGAGTCGTCTGGAGAAGATTGAAACTGGTAAGCTTGAAATTCATCCTGAAGAAGTTGTGAAGCTTGCGGAAATCTATAAGGATAAAGAGTTATGTAGTACATTCTGTGCAACGGAATGCCCAGTTGGAATCAAGCGCGGAATGAAGGTTGTCAAAGAGAAGAACTTATCTCAGATTGTATTGGAGATGCTTGTGACTTTGCAGTCTTTAGATGAAAAAGAAAGTAAGATTAATTGAAATGACAGTGGATGGGAAAAATTGATGATAAGGAAATCCGCGATTTTAAAATTATTCAAAAATCAACTGAAACAAATGGAGGAAACAATCCACTCTTTACAGCTTTGGATTGAACATTACGTTGATAAAAAAACTAGTATTTTGTAATAATCGCTAAAATTAAGTGAGTTTTTCGTAATATTCGTAAAATGGGAAATGAATATTATGGGATATAATGCATGTATAAAATAAGGGGGATGAAATAATGAACATACAGAAGAACCCACAGTTTAATCAGTTTAGTAGAATGAAGATTCATCAAGAGAATTTAAAGAATAATACTGTAATGAGTTATGTGATAGGAATTGTTATTACACTTGTTATCACGTGTGTTGGCTTCTACTTTTTCTTGCCAGCAATTAACCTAAAGAGTATTCAATTCTGGGCGTTCCTATTAGGAGTTGGTGCAGTATACCTTATAGTACAGGCACTAGTATTCTCTGTTCGTAAAGAAAAGGAGAATCTAAAGAAGATTGTGCTTGTGGAATGTATTCTCTTTGTATGTATGGTTCTAGGTAGTATTACAAGTATGCGCTTATTCCATGCGAAGGAATATTCATCCATCTTGAAAGTAGCTGAAGGAAGTACGGAAGATATTCCATCTGTTAGTGGAACAAGTTCCATTGCGTTAATGGATACCGCAAGTGCTGAGAAACTTGGTGATCGTAAGATTGGTTCCTTAAGTGATGTTGTTTCACAGTTTAATGTTGGTGAGTATATGCAAATTGACTATCAAAATAGTCCAATCAAGGTAGCACCTTTACAATATGATGGATTCTTTAAATGGTTTGGAAACCATGAAAATGGTATTCCTGGTTATGTAAAAGTAAATCCAGTTACGATGGATGCAGAATATGTTTCGATGACAAGTAAGATGAAGTATGTGCCTAGTGCTTACTTCAGTGAGAATTTAGAAAGACATATTCGTTTTACATATCCAACAACAATGTTTACAAATCTTCATTTTGAAATTGATGAAGAAGGTAATCCTTGGTATATCGCTTCTACTTATACAAATAGTATTTCTCTTTTTGGTGGTAAGAAGATTACAGGTGCTATCTTAGTTAATCCAATTGATGGCACAATGACAAAGCTTGATGTGAAAGATGTTCCTCGTTGGGCAGATATTATTTACCCAGGAAATCTTATCGTAGATCAGTATAACGACTTTGCTAAATTACACCGTGGATTCTTGAATAGTATTTTTGGTCAAATTGATTGTAGACAGACTACAACTGTAGAAATTAAGAATGAAGATGGGGATAAGAGTTATCGTACAGACTACGGATATATCGCAAAAGATGGAGATATCTGGATTTATACAGGTGTAACCTCTGTAAATGGTGATTCTAGTAATATCGGATTTATCATGGCAAATGAACGTACATCCGAGACAAAGTTTATTTTAGCTTCTGGTGCAGATGAAGGTAGTGGTATGCATTCAGCTGAAGGTGAAGTACAAGAGAAGGGATATCACGCATCTTTCCCATCATTAATTAATGTAGATGGTACACCAACATATATTATGGTGTTAAAGGATGATAATGGTTTGGTGAAAATGTATGCTTGTGTCAATGTTGAGCAATATAATATGGTTGTGACAGCATATAACCAAAAGGATGCAATCGAACAGTATCGTCGTTTACTAAAGGGTGAAATTAGTACGGAACAAGCAAATCAAGAAGTAAATGATGCTATAGATACTTCTAACTATAAAGAGAAGGAAATTACGGTAGCGAAACTTGAAAAAGATTGATATTGGTGGTAATACATATCTTTATATCATTGATACAGATCAAAAATATTTATAAAGCAAAGTACGCGGATGTAATCAAGATGATCACTGTAAATGTGGGTGATAAGATTACAATTAAGACAGATGGTACATATTATTTATATGAGTAAGGGGGGGAGGCCTCTTACTTTTTATGATACTGAATTTGCATGCATGATTTAAGATTTATTGACTTTGCATCATTCTTTGAGTAATATTTTAGTAGAAATATCAATGAGGAAGTTATCATGATTGAGCTTAACTCGTTTTCATTAAATTATACGATTTGTATATTTTTTTGAGACGAGTTTTTCGTTGAGAGGGATTATGAAAAATCAAGAAAATACTGAACAATAATACTGCCGTCATTGATGATAACGGTAACGAAGTAATTGTGATTGGAAAAGGGATTTGTTTTCAGCGTAAAGCGGGAGATTCCATTAATAGTGCATTAGTTGAGAAACAATTCTTTTTATCTTCTAATGATTTAAATCTTAATCTGCAGAAGGTATTGGTATCTTTTGCCACTAAGTGAAATCAATATTGTGGATAGAATAATCCAAAACATACGTTTATCTTTGACAAAGAAATTTAGTGACATGTTATATGTTTCTTTGTGTGATCATGTACATTATGCTTTTAAAGAATTATGCGGATGGAGTTTCTGTGCGTAATGATTTATTAAATGAAATATCGCATTTTTATCCGGATGAATACGAGCTTGGGGTACAAGGTATTCAAATAATAAATGAAGAAACTGGGGTAGAACTACCGATTGATGAGGCTGGTTTTATTGCGATGCATATCATCAATTCCGAAACTGAAAATGGAATAGGTACTGCAAATGTTAGGAAAGTTACGATCATTATCGATGAAATATTAAAAATTATATCAAATTACTTTAACGTGGAAATCGATGAAAAGTCATTGGTATATTTCAGACTTATTAGTCACTTAAAATACTTTTGCAAGGAATATTGTTACACATCATGAATTTGGAAGTGATGATAAGAATGAAGCATTGTTGAATATGTTAAAGGAAGCATATAAAGACGCATACTTATGCGCGATAAACATCAAAGAATTTATACATGCAAAAATATGAAGTGGAAATAGGAAACGAAGAGTTAACATATCTAATAATTCATATTCAAAGATCAATATCATGAAGGGGGATCAGTATGAATGAGAATCAAAAGTTAGCACAATTTATTTTGGAAAATGTTGGAGGAAAGGAGAACGTTGAGTCAGCTACGCACTGTATGACAAGATTGCGTCTGAAGTTAAAAGATAATTCAAAAGCGAATCGCGCGAATCTAGATAATCATCCAGGTATTATTTCTACTCAGGTTGCTGAGGGAAAATTACAAGTGATTATTGGAACACAAGTAGGAGATGTATACGAAGAGTTTATTAAACTTGTACATGTGGTAGAAGAAACTCCAAAAGAAGAAACAAAAGACAAAAATATTTTGAATCGTTTTGCGGCACTAATTACAAAAATTGTAGTCCCATCATTAGGCGTTTTATGTGCTTGTGGAATTATTGCAGGTGTTAATTCAATTCTATTATCAACAGGGGTTATCACAAGTGGGGATGGTACAAACATTCTATTATCTAACTTAGGTAATGCATGTTTAACATTCTTCCCAGTTATTTTAGGTTATACAAGTGCGACTGCATTTGGTATGGATCCATTTATCGGTATGATCCTGGGTGCATTTATGATTTATCCAGGCATGGCTCAGTTGATTAATGCAGGGGATCCATTGTTTACACTATTTGCAGGCACACCTATAGAAATGCCTGTATTTAAAACATTCTTAGGAATTCCAATTATTTTCCCTGCAACAGGATATACTTCAACGGTTATTCCTATTATGATGGTAAACTTCTTGGCTTCTAAGATTGAGAAGACTTTAAAACAAGTACTACCGCGTGTAACAAGACAGTTTATGGTTCCTTTCTTTACAATTCTATTTGCGGGAATCGTAGGTGTATTATTAGTTGGACCAATCTCAATGATTATCCAAACTTATTGCAAGCTGGATTAAATAGTTTGATTTCAACATCGAAGATTTTGGCATTTGCAGTAATTACATTAATTTATCAACCATTGGTTATTTTTGGTTTGCATTGGCCATTAATTACTTTAGGAATTATGGAATATGGCTCATTAGGAAATTCTCTTATTGTAGCGTCAATCTTCCCGGCAAGTTTTGCACACATGGCAGCTTGTCTTGCGGTATTCCTAAAGAGTAAAGATATTAAGGTAAAGAATATAGCTTTCCCTGCATTCTTGAGTGCATGTTTCTGTATTATTGAGCCTTCGATTTATGGTGTTACATTACCAGTTAAGAAGCGTTTTGGTTTCTGCATGATTGGTGGATTAGTAGGTGGTTTAATCTTGGCTTTATCAAATTCCCCAATGTATGCGATTAGTATGGGCGTAACAGGTGTTATGTCATTTATTAATCCAAATGTTTCGGGTATTGGTGGACTAGTTTGGGCGGTTATTGCATGTGTTGCTGCAATGTTAGTAACATTTACTCTTACATTTGTTACATTTCAAGAAACAAAGGAAGTGAAATAAATGAGTTTTTCCCAAAGAGATAAAATATTTGGGTTGCTGTTTGGTTGTGCTTATGGTGACGCAATGGGGATGCCATCTGAAATGATGTGTCGCACAATATTGGATGAAACATTCCCTGAGGGCATTCATGCATTATTACCATCTTCGCAGAATGATTTCTTCAAGCGGAAATTTAGAGCAGGTGAGGTGACAGATGATACTGTGAATACCTTGCTGGTATGTGATTCAATCATTGAAGATGGAAAATTTGATACGGAATTATACCTTCGTAAATTATTGCGATGGGCAGATGAAAATCCAGAAAAGAATGCTAGTCAGATTGGACCATCTACTTCAAAGGCTTTAGATTTATTACGTGCTGGTAAAAGTTATGTAGAGTCCGGGAAATACGGAACTACGAATGGCTCTGCTATGAAGGTTAGTCCGCTTGGAATTCTACATGATTATCATGATATCCAAGGTTTAGTGGATGATGTTTGTAAACTATGTCTTCCAACGCACAATACAAGTGTTGCGATTGCAGGTGCGAGTGTTATCGCAACTCTATCTAGTTATGCGTTGCGACATGAATATGATGAAGAAGAAATTTGGATACTAGCGAAACTTGCAATTGAAGAGGGAATGAAACATGGAAACCAACTTCCATCACCATCGCTATCAAAGAGACTTGATTTCATTCGACAAGATATTAAGACCTTATCTGAGAAAGAGGTCCTTGAAAAACTTGAAACAGTCTACGGTGTTGGTTTTGAGACTATTGAAACAATTCCGGCTGTACTTGCAATGATTATCCTAAGTAAAGGAAATCCTATGAAGTCTGCTCAATTATCAGCCAATATTGCTGGGGATAGTGATACGATTGGTTCTATATCCACTGCTATCTGTGGCGCATTTCATCCAGAATTTAATAGTTTAGATATCAAACACATTGAGGAAGTCAATGGAATCAATTTTAAAAAGTATGTAGATGGATTAGAAAGAGTATTCAAATAAACATAAAAAGGACTCCAATATGATATTGAAGTCCTTTTCAATGGTGCGGATAACAGGAATCGAACCTGCACTCCGAAGGAACTAGATCCTAAATCTAGCGCGTCTGCCAGTTCCGCCATATCCGCGTGCTAGATAATAATAGCAGAATAGTATGACGATGAAAAGCATAAAATGATTAATTCGTTGATTGTGTGTTAATTAACTGGTTCACATAGTATGGGAATTGCTTTTCCCACCATGGCCAATCGTGGCTAACGTCGAATCCCCAGTACTCGACGTGGGCAGGGATATTCTTATATTTGAGTAGTTCTTCTAAGCGACGAGTATCCTCTAACATTGGATGTTCCCAAGCACCCTGTCCACAACAGATATAAATCTGTTTCTGGCGGTATTTTTCAACATATGGATGATCATAGTGCATACCGTTGATAAAGTCATTTGGAGAATTTTGGTAGATGATTTCATTGCTGTAGGAACCGAAGAATGGGTAAGTGCTATATACACCAGATAAGCAGATACATCCTGCAAATAAGTCTGGCATACGGAACAAGATATTTAATGCGTGATAAGCACCTAGTGAGCATCCGGTTGTATAAACTTTACTTTCTCTTTGGCTTGGATATAAGTCACTGAATAGTGGTAATAGTTCTTGGTAAATATAATTAAAATACGCTTCATGAGCACTGATGCGATCATTGATATTTTTCCATTCTGCAGACCAAGATTCTCCATCGATGGAGTCACAACATAGTACCATGACTTTTCCTTGATCAATTTGATAGGAAATGGATTGGATTAGGTTGCGGTTTTCATAGTCGTAGAATCTTCCATCTTGAGATGGAAAGGCAAGTAGCACAATGCCAGCATGACCAAAAACCTTGAACTCCATATCTCGATTTAGATGATAACTATAACTCTTATGGTAGTTTATCTGCATGTGGCTTCACTTCCTTTTCCGTCACAAAATCAACAAACTCATGGAGTTCCTTCATCGTTTTAAAGCGGGCAACGTAGAATTCATTACCCATCGCTGCATCTAGTACCTGTGGCATTCTTTCGTGCATGACGATGCTTGCACCAAAGCGTTGGAAGACTTCAAGACCAGAGTGTGCATAATGACTACCATCACGTAGGCCGACGTGTACACAGTGGTAGATAGGATGTGGCGATACCATATTCTGTACATGCATGCACATCTTTGCATAGATCATGTAGATGTTGATATCTTGCGAGTAGTTGATCATATCTGTCATGTATCCACCTGGTGGACGCATGTTCACTTCGAGACCGATTAAATCACCTTTCTTACCAAGTCCTTCTTTATCTTCTGTCATACGGAAATACTCTGTATGGAAGAAACGTGAACGAAGGTTGAAGGCATGGATGAGTCGTTCACCCATCTGGTTAAGGTCTTTTGGTATTTCAATTTCATTCCAGAAGATACAGTCTGTCTTTCCATTTACAATTTCCATAACTGGATTTGGGAATACGTGACATGTACGGTAAACGATTTTGTTGTTTTCATCTACGATGCCATCAAATGACAAGATGTATCCTGGAACATATTCTTCCATGATATATTCATGTGGTAGTTGAATTTTATAGAAGTCTTCAAGTTCGCTGTCATTACAAATCTTCCAAGTTGCGCTAGAACCTACACCATTGTTAGGCTTTACGACAACTGGATAACCCACTTTAGAAATAAACTCTTTACCAGCTTCTAAAGTGGATACGATATGATAGCGTGCGGTTGGCACATTTGCTTTGTGATAGTATGCTTTCATTTCAGACTTTAGCTTATAATGCACAACATCATCTGCTTTATCACCAGTGGTAATATTAAAATCCTGACGTAGTTTTGCGTCTTGAAATAACCAATATTCATTATTGGACTCTAGCCAATCAATTTTGCCATAACGATGGGCAAACCATGCGACTGCACGATATACCTCATCATAGTTCTCTAGAGAACTTACTTGATAGTAATCATCAAAAGCTGCCTTTTTGTACATCACTTAAAGAGTTATAATTTGCGTCACTGATTGCGAGAGAACGGCCACCTAATTGTTTCCAAGCAAGTGGGAATTGATAATACGTCTTAGGAAAATTAGGGGAGATAAAGATAAAGTTTTTTTGCATAATATTCACCTACTTTGTAGTGATTTTAGCATATTTTAGAGTATATAGATGAAGAAGGCACATACTTTTTTTCGCTAGAAAGTTTATAATAGTAACTAGGAGGTATTTATAATGGGCGAACTATTATTACAATTAAGAAAAGATAATATGAAGGCAATGAAGGAACATGATACTCTTACGAAGGGTGTATTGAGTCTTGTGATTTCCGCAATTGCACTTGCGGAGAAAGAAGCTGGTCATACGTTAGAGAAGAATGATGAGCTAGCGTATATTCAACGTGAGATCAAGCAGACAAATGAAACGATTGAGAGTATTCCTGAAAATCGTGAAGATTTAAAGGAAGAGGCACAAAAAGAAGTTAGTATTACTTTCTTCCTATTTACCAAAGCAGTTAACAGAAGAAGAGATTCATCAAATTATCGAAGGAATCTTACAAGAGAAGAGCTTAGATCCTCTCAAGCGTAATCAGGGTCCTGTGATGAGAGAGATTCTTGATAAGTATAAGGGCCAAACAGACGGTAAGACTGTTAACCGTATTCTTGGTACAATCTTGCATTAAAAAAACAAGTAACTACTGTTACTTGCGATTGTTTGGATTAAAATTTGTAATTTGTCGAACAACTTCGGCAGCTAATGTAATACCTGCCACAGGTGGAACGAAGGCGGTGGAACCTGGAATACTCCATTTCACTGCTTTTTCTTGTTCCTCATCAGGATATTCAATTGGTTTGATTGGAGCCTCTATCGAACAACATACCTGTAAGTCTTTGATGTTACGTACGCGTAACTCATGGCGCATGACTTTTGCGAGTGGATCATTTTTTGTGTCGTAGATATCCATTACACGAACTTTTGTTGGATCGAAGCGATTGCCACAACCCATCGCAGAGATGATAGGAACACCTAAACTCTTTGCTGTTACAATTAAATCAATCTTAGCAGTAACGTTGTCAATGGCATCGATAATATAGTCATATTGGGTAAAATCAAATTGGTCTTTGGTTTCAGGCAAATAGAAGATAGGTAGAGCAGTCACAACCGTGTTTGGACTGATTGTGTGGATGCGCTCTTTCATTACGTCTACTTTATATTGGTCGATGGTTGCGTCAGTTGCGATGAGTTGTCGGTTGATATTGGTAAGTGAAACCGTGTCATGGTCGACGATGTCGATTTTACCAATCCCACTGCGTGCTAAAGCTTCGATGGCGTATCCACCAACTCCACCAACACCGAATACAATCACGTGGGCTTGTTGGATTTTATGTAGTGCGTCTCTTCCAATGACGCGTTGTGTTCTAGAAAAACGATTGATCATGTTTATACCTCGCTGTTTATTGTAACGTAAATTTGATATGGATGGAACGTATCTGCAGTGATTTATAAATTGGTGTAAAATAGTGGCGAGGTAATAAATATGGCAAAAAAAGAAGTAAAGACAAATGTGATGCGTATTTTGGATACAGAAGGAATTACGTATCAGGAACATACCTATGATGTAAGTGATGATTTGATAGATGGCGTATCGGTTGCACAAAAGTGCGGAGAAGATCCAGAACAAGTCTTTAAGACACTAGTTACAAAAGGTGATGATGGAAATCATTATGTATTTGTAATTCCAGTAAAAGAGAAACTAGATTTAAAGGCTTGTGCACGTGCAGTTGGTGTAAAGAGTGTAGCGATGTTACCGCAGAAGGAACTGTTAAAGACAACAGGTTATGTCCATGGTGGATGTTCACCAATAGGGATGAAGAAATTATTTGTGACAGTTTATGATGAAACAATCGTATTGTTTGATACAATTCTTGTCTCAGGTGGTAAAGTGGGAACACAGATTGAAATTGCGCCTGATGATATTATCAAGATCACAGAAGGTAAAGTTGCAGGTTTAACACAATAAAGAAAAGCGGAGAACTTATTTGGTTTTCCACTTTTTTATGAGATATGTGATTAGAAATCCGAAGCTATATCCACACATGTCGATGAAACAGTCACGTAATTCGGCAGATCTTCCAGGTGTAAAGTATTGAATGCCTTCATCGATTATCGGTGTTAACACCATCCATAGGATAATGATCATCTTTTGTTTGCGCTCTTGAATGGTATGTGAACTGATTGTAGATACCAAGATGCCAAGTAGAGCGTATTCGCTAAAGTGGGCAAATTTACGAATGAGTGTATGGAATAATTGGAATGGTATGAAATGTAGGAATTGTAAAGAATCATAGATACGATAGCTTAAAGTTTGACTCAGATTTGCGGAGACTTTTCCAGTTTGTGCTGAGTTATGAAATATCCAAAGTGTATATGCAATGACGATAGTCCAAAGGATGATGTTTTTTATACGGTTATCTTTCATTAGCCATTCTCCATATCGTAGTACCTATGATATAATACCTTCCATGAATAAGAAAAGTGTAATCAATTTTTTGATGGTTTTAGCTGGAACGTTTTTATTATCTATGTCAGTAGAATTTTTTATTTTACCGTACAAGATTCTTTCCGGTGGCGTCGCTGGTCTTGCGGTTGCCTTTGAACCATTCTTCCATATAGATAAGACCTTGTTTGCTAACTCGGCAGTGATTGGCTTCCTAATTTAGGGGCATTTATCCTTGGTAAGGAATTTGCCTTAACAACGATGTTGTCTTCACTTGCCTATCCAGTATTTAACAACTTGTTGATTAAGGTACCAAATCCAATCACTGTTGATCCGATTTTGGCTGCTTTATATGCAGGACTCCTTGGTGGTACTGGTATTGGTATTGTGATGAGAGCTGGGTCGAGTACAGGTGGTATGGATATACCGGCCTTGATTTTACATAAGTTTACAGGTGTACAAATTTCGGTTTTGGTTATTATTATTGATACTTTAACGGTTGGATTAGGTATTGCGGCGTATGGCATTAACTCTGCACTGCTTGGTCTAGTGTCCGTGTTTGCGTCTGGCTTTGCGATTGGAAAGGTGCTGAGTGCTGGACAAGGTGCCAATGCCAAGTCTGTACATATTATTTCCAATCATTGGGAAGAGTTACGTGATGGAATTTATCAGGAACTCAATCGTGGTGTTACGATTTTAGATGGTCGTGGTGGATTCAACAGTGAAGCTAAGAATGTTGTATTGGTTGTTGTATCGACACGTCAATATGCAAGTTTAATTTCATTAATTAATCGAATTGATCCAAAAGCATTTGTGATTACAAATGATGCGTCTGATATGCATGGTGAAGGTTTCACCTACGCTTCATCCAATATTTAACAGAATGTGATAAAATTATTGGGCAGGATTTCACGAGTAAGGAGGTACCCTTATGATTCAATGCAACCATGTTTACAAACGATATAAAAATGGTACGAATGCACTGTATGATATAAATTTATCAGTTGATCAGGGTGAATTTGTTTACGTTATTGGTCCAACTGGCTCTGGTAAATCTACTTTGATTAAGTTGATGGATGCGGAGGAAATGTGTACAAAAGGCAACGTAAAAGTTGTTGGTATTGATGTTGGTGAATTATCTAAACGTCAGATTCCTATCTATCGCCGTAATATCGGTGTTGTATTCCAGGATTATAAATTGTTGCCACATTTAACCGTATTTGAAAATATTGCGTATGCCTTAGAAGTAATCGGTATGAAAAAGGCACAGATTCGCAAGCGCACAACCGAAGTGATGAAAGTCGTGGGCTTAAGCGAAAAGGGCAATTCTTTTCCAAAGGAATTATCTGGTGGACAACAGCAGCGTGTAGCGATTGCACGTGCGATTGCCAACCGTCCTAAGGTTTTGATTGCGGATGAGCCTACTGGTAACTTGGACCCAGCAAAATCTGATGAGATTATGGACTTACTACAGGAAATCAATCAGCGTTATGGTACAACCGTCGTGATGGTTACCCATGATATTACGCTTGTAAATAAGTATCGTAAGCGTACGATTGTTTTGGAACAAGGACACATTGTGGCTGACCGTTCCGAAGGAGGTTATGTTCGTCATGATTAGACCAATTCGTGAAGGTATTCGTGGTGTTGGTAGACACTGGGCAATGTCTCTTTCAAGTGCAATTGCGGTTACAGTAACATTAATGATTATTAGTTTGTTCTTGGTATTGAGTTATCACTTAGAACAGTTTACTCGTTCCGTAGAGTCTTCCGTTGAAATTTCTGTAATGGTTTCGTATGATGCGGAGTCTTCATCAAGTCTAAAACAGATTGAGAAGGCAATCTCTGCAATTGACGGTGTAGAAAAGGTAACATATTCGTCGAAAGATGATGAGTTAAAATATTACATCAACAGTTTTGAAGATGAGCGTACAAGAGCGGTGTTTGAACCATTTAAGGCAGATAACCCTATGCATGATGCCTACTATGTAGAAACAAAGAATGGCGCAAATCTTGAAGATATCGCTAAGAAGATTGGTCAGATTAGTGGTGTTGATAGTGTCAACTATGGTGGTCAAAGTACTTTGAACATGGTTGATGCGATGTCATCCATTCGCCGTTTTGGTGGAATCTTAGTAGCTGCCTTAACCCTACTTGCAATCTTCTTAATTCAAAATACAATCAAACTTACCATTTATGCACGTAAGGATGAAATTACGATCATGAAACATGTGGGTGCGACAAATGGATTTATCCGTGCTCCTTTCCTTTGGGAGGGCATTATTACAGGAATTCTCGGCGCAATTATTCCAATTGGTCTAACGATTTGGGGTTACATTGTGATCTTTGACAAGACTTCTGGTGTGTTGATTTCTAATATGTTTCGTTTAGAGAAGGCATTCCCATTCTTGTACTATGTTTCAGGTATCTTATTATTAGTTGGTATTCTTGTTGGTCTTTTCGGAAGCTGGCTCTCCGTAACGAAGTATTTGAGGGATAAGCGATGAAAAAATTAACGAAGATATGTTTATGCCTGTTGATGGCTGTAATTATGGTTGGAAATCAATCGAGTACTGTTATTGCGGATGAAGATTATTCCAACTCGGAATATTGGTTAAATCGTTGTACAAACTACGGCAAGGATGACGCTAGTGCATGTGAGGCGTATAAGGCTTACTTAGAGTCTCAGAATGCAGAGATGAGTCAACAGATTGCGGCTTGGAAGGCTCAAAAGGCTGATATGGAAGCCAATATCTCAAAATATGCAGCGAAGATTTCGGAGTATCAGACTCAGATTGATACAAAACAAGCTGAAATTACACAGAAAGAAGCTGAAATTGACGCAAAGCAGAAGGAAATCGATTCTAAGCAGGCTGAGATTGACCAAAATCAAAAGACTGCAGATAAACTACAAGATAAAGTAAAGACACGTATGGTATTGAATCAACCTACCATGCGTACAAATCAATATATTGATATTTTGATGGGTGCGAATAACTTCACAGACTTTATTCGTATTGCGAATGGTTTAAGTACAATTTCTCAATACGATAAGAAGACTTTGAATGAACTTGTTCAGATTATCGCAACGTTAAACAAACAAAAAGAAGAGCTTGTTGTTGCGAAGAATGAACTAGAGATTCAAAAGAAGGAAAAACAAGACCAGCAGAAAGAACTCATTACTTTACAAACTTATGTGCAAATTGCCCAAGAGGCAGCGCAGAAGACGGCAGCTGCACTTCGCGGTTCAATCGAAACAAAGAACTCGGATATTGCACAAAACAATGCGTTGATGTCAGGTATCACTGCTCAAATTGAGGCGATCCCTACAACAAATGGTTGGACTTACCCAGTTGATGGTGCTTGGCGTAGTGCTGGTACTTGGTCTTATCCAGATGGAAGTATCCACTTGGGATATGACTTTGCGGCTGGTTATGGTGCGACAATTCGTGCGGTTGCCAATGGTGTTGTACTAAGAGGTGTTAATGGATGTCCAACAGTTGGTTATCTAGGCGATAGTTGTGGATATCAGTTTGGTGGTGCTTCCTATTCTGGTAACCAGGTTATCTTGCTTGTAACAGTCAATGGTAGTTTGTATGGTGTGGATTACTTCCACATGACATTAAATACGCCAGCTGCGACTGGTACGATTGTAAATGCAGGTGATGTGATTGGACAGGTAGGCTCCTCTGGTAATACGACTGGACCACACTGTCACGTGGAAATCTTCTACTTAGGAGATGCGTCTGGATTTGCGTACTACGCTGCTAACTGGAATGGTGACGTCAGCTTTGGTGCAGGTTGGACTGGTGGAAGATATGGCTTGTATGGAAGACGTTGTAGTGATGGCGTCGGTGCTCCATGTCGTATCCAACCTGAAGAAGTATTTGGTTATTAAAATAGCATTTAAGAGTCTCTTCTAAAATAGAGACTCTTTTTAGAAAGATAGAGGCAGTAAAATGGACGAAAACAAAGAAGAATTACAGAACGATGAAAAAGTATATAGTATTCCTTTCCGTCGTCATTTATGGCCAGAAGAAGTGGCTTTAAAACAAGAACAGAAGAAAGTAAAACGTCTACGTATCCTTATGGTAGCGTTTGTCGTAGTTGCCTTAGTAGGTGGTTGGTTGCTTGGCTCAGTACTGCCATTATCTTCACTCGCACCTGCGCGTAAGAATGTGGTGAATAATCTTCCTTTGAATTCTGATGAGAAAATCAATGGTGTTTTACAGGTGATGGAGAATGATTGGTTTTTGCGGATCAAGTAGAAAAATATTGATACGAAATTAACAGACCAAGCTCTAAAAGGGTATTACAACCAATGATGTTGATAAGCATACAGAATATATGACGGCTGATGAGATGAAGCAGTTTACAGATTCTATCAACCGTAATTATGTAGGGATTGGTGTACAGTTCTTACAGGCCAATGGAATCAACATTATCGAGCGTGTCTTCCGTAATTCACCAGCGGATAAGGCAGGTGTAAAAAGCTGGAGATATCATGAATAAGGTCAATGGTGAATCACTCACTGGTAAGACAACAGAAGAAATCAAGAATCTAGTACAGGGTGATAGTGGTACAGATGTAACGATCGAATTCATCCGTCAGGAACAACCTCTTGAGATAACAATTACTCGTGCAGCTGTCAGTGCAACTGCGTTTGGAGAGATTCTAAGTGATAATACAGGTTACTTACAGATTTATCAGTTTGGTGAAAATACAACTAATGAAGTAAAGGCATACCTAGATGATTTCAAGAATGCGAATGTATCAAATATCGTGATTGACTTACGTGATAACGGTGGTGGATATCTAACCGCATTACAAGGCATTGCGTCATATTTCTTGCCAAAGGATACGCTTGCGATGAAGCAAGTGTATGCGGATGGTACGACAGAAGAAATCCGTACAACAGATGGTATGTATGACAACATCAAGAAGATTGCCATCTTAGTAAATAAGAATACAGCGAGCGCATCGGAAGTACTCACAATGGCACTCAAGGAACAACATCAGGATGTAACAGTACTTGGCGTAACAACCTATGGTAAGGGTACAGTACAGGTATCACGTGTATTCAAAGATGGTTCCGCACTTAAATATACAACTTCAAAATGGACTTCCCCAAACGATGTTTGGGTTAATGGTGTTGGTATTACACCAGATGTAGAAGTAAAGTTACATGAAGTGATGTATACTTCTTTACCAAAGATGAATGATACGGATCGCTACGCTTATGATAGTGTTGGTGAACCGGTGAAATTCGCCCAACTATGTTTGGATTATCTAGGGTATAACGTTGGTCGTACCGATGGTTATTTCTCTTCTCAAACAGAAACGGCATTACGTCAGTTTGAGACAGATAAAGGTATTACAGCAGATGGTGTATTAGATAAAGAAACATTTAGTACGCTCTATAGTGCAGTGGTACTAGATTGGAATACAACAAAGACACATGATGTTCAACTACAGAAAGCACAGGAAGTTTTAAATGGATGATCGTAAGTTTGAACTTGTATCACCATTAAGCCTACGGGAGATCAACCGAAGGCGATAGCGGAGCTTGTGGAAGGCTTGCATGCAGGTAAGAAGGAACAGGTTCTAGAGGGTGCTACTGGTACTGGTAAGACATTTACCATGGCGAATATCATTGCACAGATGAATCGACCAACGTTGGTGTTTTCACATAATAAGACATTAGCTGGTCAGTTATATTCTGAGTTTAAAGAACTGTTCCCACACAATCGTGTAGAGTTCTTTGTATCAAACTTCGATTATTATCAACCTGAGGCATATATGCCTAAGAGTGATATGTATATTGAAAAGACAGCTGCAATCAATGAAGAACTAGATATGTTCCGTGAGTCTACTTTGAACTCTCTTCTGGAAAGAAGAGATACAATCGTTGTCGCATCTGTTGCATGTATCTATGCGGCTAGTGATCCTATTGAGTATAAGAACATGTTCTATACGATACGTGTAGGAGAAAGCATTGACCGTAATGATTTGATGCGCCGTTTGATTGAACTACAGTACTCACGTAACGACGTTGATCAAACAAGAGGTACGATACGTGTACGTGGAGACATTATTGATCTAACACCATCTTATACAAATGAATTCAATATTCGTATTGAAATGTTTGGAGATGAGATAGAACGTATTACAGAGATTGACCCTTTAACAGGAAAGACCATGAATGCATACCAGTTTTATAACATCTTCCCAGCGAGTGGTTATGCGCGCTCAAAGGAGACGATGTTAAGAGCGTGTGATGCGATTGAAGCAGAACTTGAAGATCGTTTAGAGTATTTCCGTAAGAAAGGCAAACCACTCGAAGCAGAGCGCTTAGAACAGCGTACACGCTTTGATTTAGAGGCATTAAGAGAAAATGGATACTGTTCTGGAATTGAAAACTATTCTATGCATATCGATGGTAGAAAAGTAGGGCAGCGTCCATGGAATCTCTTTGATTACTTCCCTAAGGATTTCTTGTTGTTTGTGGATGAATCACATGTATCCTTACCGCAGGTAAGAGGTATGTACAATGGTGATCGTCAACGCAAGGAAGTCTTAGTGGAATATGGTTTCCGTTTACCATCTGCACTAGAAAATCGTCCAATGAAGTTCGATGAATTTCAGTCGATGATGAATCAGGTTGTATATTGTTCTGCAACACCTGGTGACTTTGAATTAGAAGCTGTGGATCATCATGTAACGGAGCAGATTATTCGTCCGACCGGATTACTGGATCCAAAGATTACAGTCAAGCCAACCAAGGGACAGATTGATGATATCTGTGAAGCGCTTGATGCAAGACTTAAACGCAATGAACGTGTGTTAATTACAACATTAACTGTGCGTATGGCAGAAGACCTTACTGCGTATTTGAAAGAACGTGGTTATAAGATTGCACATTTACATCATGAGACAAAGACCTTGGAACGTACCGAAGTCATTCGTGATTTACGTTTAGGAAAGGTTGATGCGATTGTCGGCATTAACTTGTTGCGTGAAGGTTTGGATATTCCAGAAGTATCTCTGGTATGTATCTTAGATGCGGACAAGGAAGGTTTCTTACGTAGTCATCGTTCTTTAATTCAGACAATTGGACGTGCTGCCCGTAATGCGAATGGTGAAGTCTACATGTACGCAGATGTCATGACAGATTCCATGCGTTACGCAATCAATGAAACAGAGCGTCGTCGCAAGATTCAAGAAGCGTATAACGCAGAACATGGCATTATCCCTACAACGGTTAAGAAGAATGTTGAAGAAGCGATTCGTGGTAAAGAGACCAAAGAAATGGCTGCGAAATACATGCAGAAGAAAGCGAAACTCTCTCAGAAAGATAAGGCAAAACTCATCGCAGATATGGAAGTTGAAATGCGTGAAGCAGCCGCAAGTCTAAACTTCGAAAGAGCAGCTGAACTTCGTGATATTCTCTTTGAATTAAAATCAGAGTAAATTATGAAAACAGATACTATACAAGAAGAACCAAAACTGATTTTGACATATCCACATAAGACGATACTAAATTGGATAGCCTTTGTGACGATTATATCGTTCTCTTCGATTGTGACGTGGATATTAAAAAAATTTTGATTCATGAAGGAACGGATGAATCAGGCAGGATGATTATTGTTATTGCGCTTGTTTGTATACCACTACTTCTTTGTTTATTCGTTTGTTATTTCTATCTGAATGCAGTGAAATTAGAAATTGATAAAAAAACAACTATTTAAAAATACTATACTTACGGAAGTAGAGGACATAGTGTATTGAATTTTCAATTTGCAATGGAAGATATCCAAGAAATAAAAGGAAGTAAACTTCCACTTGGTTGTTCGAAGGTAACGATGAAAAATCAAGAATCCTATCTTTTGTGGATTTTATGAGAAGAAGATAGATAAGCAAATAAATGTCAGCGTCATAGCTGAAAGAGAGAAAGTAGATTTTTTTCATCCAAGAGTTTTTTTGAATCAACATTCAGATAAACTCTAGGTTTTTAGATGTTAAGAAAATTACTGTAAAAAAATGTTCCTGCATAGGGAGCATTTTTTTACAGTTCGAGTATAATAGAGGGACGTACGAGGTACAGACTATGGATTATACAAAGTTAGTAGCACAAAGAGCAGTAAATATGAAACCATCGGGAATCCGTAAATTCTTCGATTTGGTTGCGGAAATACCAGATTGCATATCACTGAGTGTTGGTGAACCTGATTTCAAGACACCATGGGATATACGTGATGCGGCAATTCATACAATTGAACTAGGTAAGACGCAATATACGACGAATGCAGGTTTTAAAAAGAGTTACGTCTTGCGATTCGTGAATATTTACTTCGTAAATATAATCTGGATTATGATATCGATCAGATAATTGCGACAGTAGGCGCAAGTGAAGGAATTGACCTTGTATTCCGTACAATCGTAGAAGAAGGTGACGAAGTCATCTTGCCAGATCCTGGATACGTTACATATCAACCGACAGCTACTTTTGCGGGTGCGAATGTAAAGTATGTAAGGGCTAAGGTTGAAAATGGTTTTAGAATCCAAGCGGCAGATATCAAGGCTGCGATTACTGATAAGACAAAGGCAATTTTATTATCATATCCAAATAATCCAACTGGAGCGATTTTATCTTATAAAGAGATGGAAGAAATCGCAGAAGTATTACGTGATACTAATATTCTTGTCATCTCTGATGAAATCTATTCTGAACTGATTTATGGTGATGAGAAGTTTACTTCCTTCGCATCGATTCCAGGAATGAAGGAAAGAACAATTGTACTGAATGGTTTCTCTAAGACCTTTTCTATGACAGGTTGGCGTTTGGGATATGTACTAGCGCCAAGAGAACTAATCAAGGTGATGCTAAAAGTACATCAAAACTGTGTTATGGCAGCACCTACCGTGAGTCAATACGCGGCAATTACAGCCCTACGTGATTGTGATAGGGATGTTGAAGAGATGCGTAAACAATATGATATGCGTCGTCAGTATTGTGTACGTAAGCTCAATGAAATGGGATTAGAAACATTTGAACCAAAGGGTGCGTTCTATGTCTTCCCGAATATTTCTAGTCTTGGTATGACGAGTGATGAGTTCTGTGAGAAGTTATTGAATGAACAACATGTCGCAATTATTCCAGGTACTGCGTTTGGGGAAAGTGGACAGGGTTTTGCGAGAATTAGTTATGCGTATAGTATTGAACACTTGCAAGAAGCGATGAGACGTATTGCACAGTTTATAAAGGATCACAAAGGAGAAAAATAAGATGGACAATCTAAAGTTAATTGACTTACTTGTACAAAATCCACGTGCAAGTATTACAGACTTAGCAGATATTCTTGGTGAAACAGAAGAATCTGTTAACAACGCAAAGAAAGAACTAGAAGAGAATAAGATTATCTGTGGTTACCATACAATGGTGAATTGGGACAAGGCAAATATCGACCATGTGGATGCGATGATTGGCGTTAGCGCAAAACCAGAACGCGGTAGTGGCTACGATAAGATTGCGGAAAGAATTGCACACTTTCCAGAAGTGAGCAGTCTATTCCTCATGAGTGGTAATTCTGAGTTCTTGGTAAATGTTAATGGAAAGACAATGCGCGAGGTCGCTGACTTCGTCGGTGAAAAGTTAGCACCAATTGAAGGTGTTGCGGCTACTGTCACAATGTTTGTGTTAAAGAAGTATAAGGTAAATGGTGTAACCATGGACCTACATAGTGAAGCAGGCGATGAGAGAATGCCAGTATCCGCATAAATAGCGAGTAGAATCACTTTTTTGTCATAAAGACAGAAGTGATTTTTCTTTACTTTTGTTTGGGGAACTGGTACTATATTGTGGCGAGTGGGTTACTCCCGCTCCTTGCCAGAAATGGCCGTTAGACCAGAAGGAGGTGTACGGAATGAAGAAGTATGAAGTCATGTACATCATCAATGAATCTGTTGAAACAGAGAAGAGAGCTGAATTAATCGAGACTCTCAGCAAGATCATCACTGACAATGGTGGTAAGATTGCAAAGACAGATGAATGGGGCATGCGTGAATTCGCATATCACATTGATGACATGAAGAAGGGTTACTATGTAGTAACAGCATTTGAAGCAGATAATGCCTGCGTTAAGGAATTCGATCGTTTGATGGGAATCAACGCAAATGTTGTTCGTTTCATGATTACCCGTGACGAAGCTCCGGCTAAGGGAGCTAAGTAATGATTAACCGCGTTGTTTTGGTTGGTAGACTAACACGAGATGTGGAAGTTCGTAAGACAGCTAGTGGCTTATCCGTTGCGACATTTACAGTCGCATGTGATCGTCGTATGGCTCGTGGACAGGATGGAAACAATCAACAGTCTGCAGACTTCATCAGTTGTGTCGCTTGGCGACAGGCTGCCGATTTCTTAGGCTCATATGCACGTAAGGGTGCGTTAGTGGGTGTTGAAGGAAGAATCCAAACACGTAACTATGATCGTGATGGACAGAAGGTTTATGTTACAGAAATCGTTTGCGATACTGTAAACTTACTTGAATCTAAGAGTCAATCACAGAGCAGAGCACAAAACAGTGGTTATCAAGACAACAGTTATCAACAGCCGTATTCACAACCAAAACCATCTACAAATGATGATTTTGTGAGTGATGACTTCGGCGCAGGAATCGGAATGGATATTTCCAGCGATGACCTGCCATTCTAAATAAAGGAGAACAGACAATGGCATTCAGAAAACAAAGAATGGGCCGCAGAAAGGTCTGCTACTTTACAAAAAACAACATCACTTATATCGATTATAAGGATGTAGAGCTCTTGAAGAAATTCGTTAGCGCAAATGGAAAGATTACTCCACGTCGCGTTACAGGAACTCGTGCGAAGTACCAGAGAATGTTAGCAATCGCTATCAAGCGTGCTCGTCAAATGGCTTTATTACCATACGTAGAAGACTAATGACACAAACGACTATCAATGTAGGTAGTCGTTTTTTTGTCAAAAAAAAGAAGCATTGCGCTTCTTTTTGAAGTTTACATGATGTGTGCAAAGACGGTTGCTAATACAACAGTGATAATACCAGATGTACAGATTGCAAGACCTGCCATAGCCCCTTGTAAGTCACCGAGTTCGATTGCTTTGGATGTGCCGATTGCGTGAGCACTAGCGCCAAGGGCTAAGCCTTGAGCAATTGGGTCGGTGATATGGAAAACCTTGAAGACAATATCTGCGATGATTGCACCAAAGATACCTGTTACGATGATAACTGCAACTGTTACTGGTACGATACCACCTAGTTCTTCTGCAATACCCATACCGATTGCAGTAGTAATTGATTTTGGTAAGAAGGTAACGTATTGTTCGTGGTTGAAACGAAATAATAAAGCAAGGATCAGTACTGTTGTTACACTGCTAGCACAGCCGCATGCGATAGAGATTGTAATCATTTTCCAATTGGATTTTAGTCTTTCAACTTCCTTGTAAAGAGGTACAGCTAACGCAACTGTCGCTGGTGTTAACAACCAACTGAGATATTTTGCGGAAGAGTAGTAGGAATCGTAATCAACATGGAAAATCTCGACAAAACCGATTGTAAAAATAATCGCAATGAGTAATGGATTAAAGATTGGTAACTTGAATTTTTCACGGCATAAGAGTCCAACAAAGAAGCCCATCAATGAGATGACAACACCCATCGTTGCACTATTTAACATTACATTATTCATGATCAGAATTCTCCTTGCGTAATAACATAGATACTTTGCCAGTGATAACCATAACAACAAATGTAGAAATCATCATGATAATGATGGATTGGATTAAAATGGGTTTTATGGATGTGGTAGATTGGATTAAACCAACGGCTGCTGGTATAAACATAATAGGCATAATATCAATCAAGAAATCAGCTGTATCATGTACTTCATTGATTTTAAAGATACCATGGTTGAGTGCGATGAATAATAAAACAAGACCATAGATAGAAGAAGGGATTGGTAATGGTATAAATTCATGCAGGACTTCACCGATACATGTAAAGAATAAGATAATTAAAAACTGACGCATGTGCTTCATAGAAAAACCTCCAAACGCATGTTATTATCCCATTATTTTTATTGATAAGGATACCTATTTTTTTAAGTTTTTTTGATGATAGTGCTTTCATTCTAGCGAATATATACATTTTTGTATAAAATGTTGGAAAAAAATTGTTTTTTTAACAAATACCCTTTGTAATCGTCTTGTTTATTTCATATAATACCTATGTGCCACATATCGTATATGCTTTCGAATTGGCGGAAGTGTCTCTACCCTGCTACCTTAATAGTGGGACTACGGTTGTCTCTATTCTTTTTAGTGACTTCCTGTTGAGATGATTCTTGGCAGGATTTTTATTTTTAAGGGCAGCGATGTGTGAAAAAACAAGGGGGATATTTATGTTAGAAAAGTTATTTCATTTAAAGGAAAACGGCACAACAGTTAAAACAGAATTGATCGCAGGTGTTACAACATTTATTACAATGGTTTATATCCTTGCGCTCAATCCATCCATCTTAAGTGCTTCTGGTATGGATGCAGGTTCTATCTTGACAGCGACTGCAGTCGCATCCGCAATTGCATGTTTCTGCATGGCTGCATTCTCCAATACACCATTTGCATTATCTGCTGGTTTAGGTTTGAATGCTTACTTCGCATACACAGTGTGTGGTGTTATGGGTTATCCTTGGCAGGTTGCGTTAACAGCAGTACTTGTAGAAGGTATTATCTTTATCTTTATGTCACTAACAAGTGTTCGTGAAGCAATCTTCAACGCAATTCCAGTACAGTTAAAGGTTGCTGTATCTGTAGGTATTGGTTTCTTTATCGCATTTATTGGTGTACAAAATGCACATATCATCGTTGATGGCGCAACACTCGTTAGTCTATATTCATTTACAAGCGGTATTGCGAATGGAACATTCTCATCACAGGGTGTAGGTGTTATCTTGTGTATGATTGGTGTCATCTCGATTGTGATAATGTTAATCAAGGGTGTTAAGGGATATATGTTATGGGGTATCTTACTAACTTGGGTATTAGGTATTATCTGCCAATTAGTAGGTATCTATGTACCGAATCCAGAATTGGGTTACTATTCATTAATCCCAACAGCGTTCTTCTCAATGCCAAATTCTATCGCTCCTACATTCTTCCAATTTGACTTTGCGTTTGTGGCAAGTCACCTTGCGAACTTTGTGGTAGTTGTATTTGCATTCTTATTTGTAGATGTCTTCGATACACTTGGAACAGTCATTGGATGTGCTTCTAAGGCAAATATGTTAGACAAGGATGGAAAGCTACCAAGAATTAAGGGTGTGCTATTAGCTGACGCTGTTGGTACAACAGTAGGTGCTATCTTGGGTACATCCACAATCACAACATTCGTTGAATCTTCTTCTGGTATTACGGAAGGTGGTAGAACAGGTTTAACAAGTGTTACAACAGGTATCTTGTTCTTAGCTGCTTTGTTCTTATCACCATTATTCTTAACAATTCCTTCCTTTGCGACAGCACCTGCATTGATCGTTGTTGGTTTCTTGATGATGCAGCAGGTTGTTAATATCGAATGGAACGATATCACAAAGGCATTCCCATGCTTTGTATGCATTACAATGATGGGCTTTGCATATTCAATTTCTGAAGGTATTGCATTTGGTTTTATCTCCTACACATTCATTCATGTGATTACAGGTAAGGCAAAGGAAATTTCACTCTTGATGTATATTCTTACAGGATTATTCATCTTGAAGTTCTTCATTATCTAAACAAATAATCAGGTTCACTTCAATGTGGACCTTTTTTTCATTTATAATACTGATAAGAGGTGTTTGTATGATTTATACAGTAACGATGAATCCTTCACTGGATTATATTGTGCAATTAGAAACATTTGAAGAAGGAAAACTTAATCGTTCTATCTTTGAGCAGATTGATGTTGGCGGAAAGGGAATTAATGTGTCCATCGCCTTGAAACATCTAGGAAGAATTAGTACACCACTTGGGTATGTGGCTGGTTTTACTGGGGATGAGATTGAACGTCGTGTGAGTAGTCATGGACTTATTCCAGAGTTTATTAAGTTAGATCATGGAGAATCTCGTATCAATATCAAGATGAAACATGAAACAGAAACAGAAATTAACGCTAGTGGACCAACGGTGGAAAAAGAAGATATTGAAAAGCTATATGTAAAATTGGAACATCTCACAGATGGCGATGTACTCATCCTTTCTGGTAGTATGGCATCTGGTGTTGAAGAGAATTTCTATGCGGATGTAATGAAGTATCTACAAGGAAGAAAGATACGGATTATCGTAGATGCTGGAGGTAGTGTATTAAAGACAGTACTTCCACATCATCCATATTTAATCAAACCAAATCAACAGGAATTGTCAGAGATATTTTCTGAAACTGTTTTAGAGAATCAAATGGAAGAATATGCATGCAAGTTAGTTTCAATGGGTGCACAAAATGTACTTGTTTCATTAGGGAATCAAGGTGCACTTCTGGTGAATCATAAGGTATATCGCTGCCATGCGCCAAATGGAAATGTTATTAATTCTGTAGGTGCTGGAGACTCTATGGTGGCTGCGTTTTTAACCAGCAAGTTAAATGGAGAAGATGATCAAACAGCACTTGAAAAGTCAGTTGCGATGGGATCGGCGACTGCTTTCTCCTATGGAATTGCGGACCAAGAAGCTGTAGATGTATTGTACAAAGAGATGGTGAAATAAATGGATGAATTTCAAGAATATTATTATCATCATCCTTACGCAAATGAATTGGATACAGTTGTTTTGAGTTGTCATGCATGCAAGGGTGGTTATAAAGTTATTTTAAAAGATACAATCTTTTATCCAGAAGGTGGTGGACAACCTTGTGATAAAGGTACAATCCAAGGTATCGAAGTAATCGATGTACAACGAAAAAAAGAAGGGATTGTACATATCATAAAAGATTTTCTTCCGGTAGGAGGGAAGGTTCACTGTAAGATTGATTGGGAGTATCGCTTTGACTTAATGCAGAATCATACTGGAGAACATATCTTTTCTGGTGTTGTTAAACAGTTATATGGATATTCTAATGTTGGTTTTCATATGGGTGAATATATCAGTGCTGATTTTAATGGAGAATTGACAGAAGCGAATATTGAAGAAGTTGAAAGACGGGTAAATCAAGCAATTTGGACAAATCTTTCTGTGCAAGAAATTTTCTGTTCTCCACATGAAACGGCGAAGTATGAGTATCGTTCTAAGATTGAGATTGCAGGGATAACACGTATTGTATCAATTGAGGGTTATGACATGTGCGCATGTTGCGGTATGCATGTAAAAAATACGGGTGAAATTGGAATCTGTAAGGTGATTAGCTTTGAAAAGTTACGAAATAAAACAAGAGTCTTCTTGTTGAGTGGAAGAAGAGCGTTTATCTATCTTGATCGTATCCAGCAAGAAAACGCTATGATTTCAAAAATGTTGTCTGCTAAGCCACTAGAGATATCGGTGGCTGTAAGTCATCTTCAACAACGCTATTTAGATGTACAGAAATCATATCGTTCTGTTTCAATGGAAATGATGATGAAGGACGCAGATAAAATTCCTACACATGATGCGATTCTATATACTTCTGTCCTTGCGGATTCTGAAGGAATGCGTGCATTCTGCAATCGTTGCATTGAGAAGGGAATCTCTACCGTCATGGTAATTGCGAAGACAGAAGTGGGATATTCTTATGTCATCATGAGTCGTACGATTGACTTACTATCGATTCGTGCTGAATTTAACGCAGCTATTCATGCTAAGGGTGGTGGCAATCGTGAAATGATGCAGGGTAGTTGTACGGCGACTTTGACAGAAATCTCTACCGCATTTCATGCGGTTACTGGTATCTCAATGTATATCGTTTCCTAACATTTCCACGAAATAATAAATTCTTTAACTAGTATCACAAAAAGCGTAAGCAGATGTGAATATTTTCGTTTGACATCATAAAGTCATGTGATACGATTGATTTGTTAAAAAGCGAAGGAGGCTTAAAATGAAACTTGTTTTAATTAGACATGGTGAAAGTGAATGGAATAAGCTCAACCTTTTCACAGGTTGGACAGACGTTGAACTTTCTGAGAAGGGTGTAGAAGAAGCTAAGGCTGGCGGACGTGCTTTAAAGGAAGCAGGATTCGACTTTGATCTTTGCTATACATCATATTTGAAGCGTGCAATTCACACATTAAACTTTGTGTTATCTGAAATGGACCGTGAATGGTTACCAGTTACGAAGACTTGGAAGCTCAATGAGAGACACTATGGTGCTTTACAGGGCTTAAATAAGGCTGAAACAGCTGAGAAGTATGGTGAAGAGAAGGTTAAGATCTGGAGAAGATCATTTGATGTTCAGCCACCAGCTTTAGATCCAACAGATGATAGAAATCCAGCATTACAGGAAGCTTACCGTAATGAAAATAAGGATGAACTTCCATTAGCTGAATCCTTAAAGGATACAATTGCTCGTGCAGTTCCTTACTATGAGCAGGAAATCTTACCTCAGATGAAGGCTGGTAAGCGTGTCATCATCGCTGCTCACGGTAACAGCTTACGTGCTCTTGTTAAGTATTTCGAAAACTTAACAGATGAAGAAATCATCGGTGTAAATATCCCTACAGGTGTTCCACTCGTTTACACATTCGACGACAATGGAAAGTTCATCTCTAAGGAATACTTAGGTGACCAGGCTGCGATTGAAGCTAAGATGGCTGCAGTTGCGAAGCAAGGAAGCGTTCAAAAGTAAACAAATAGAAAAGAGCCGCTTGGCTCTTTTTACTATGCGATTGCATCTAGCTGTGCTTTACGTACACAAGAATGTTTTTAGTAATTGTTTTAATAAATTATCTGGTGTATTTTTCCATCTTGGAGATATCTAAACTGATCAGTACCGTTGCGTATCCTCCAACTGGAATTGCTTGAGAAATCGTTAAAACACTTGCTTGTGCTTTACTCAATGTTTGTAGTACCGCTGTTAACGCACCACTTTCATCTTTTTAAAAAGAAGAGAAATCGTCATCGTGCGTGAAGTGGCATTATCTGAAATCTCAAATAGATAGTCTTTATAACGATAGTAGGTGTTTCTAGAAATACCTACTTTTTTTGACGGCTTCTGTCACCGTTTCGACTTCATGATTTTCAAGTAAAGATCTTGCTTGAATGACTTGGTTGAAGTATTCTGGCAAAATCTTTTTATGAACGATTAGGTAATCGGAGTTTTGCATGTGCTTACCTTTCTATTTCTGTACCATGATAGGCAACATCCAACTGTAGACACTGCCAATGATGCGGAAGTGAGGCAATCTTTAAACGTGCTGCTGTACTTAATTCTTTCTTTGCAATACTTAAGCAGGTTGAACCTGAGCCGCTGATGAGTAAGATTCCATCAGTATCTTCCTTTACAATTTGCTGGACTATCTCAAAATTTGGAATTAATTTTTGCGATAAGGTTCATGAATGATATCGTGCGTTGAGGCTGAAAGTAAAGAGAGATTTCCTTCCTGAAGTGCTTGTGATGTGAGTATAGCATTACTAATAGCTGTAGCGATTTTCGCGCGTGGGTAATGATCTGGTAATGCGGCACGTGCTTCTTCTGTGCTTACCTCGACATTTGGCACAAGTGCGGTATACTTCCAATCTTTATGGATTGGAAGTTTGTGGGATAGGAAATGTTTTTCATCAATTTTCATGCCTGCACAGAGTCCACCATATAGGCAAGGCGCAATATTATCAGGATGTCCTTCGATACTGCAGGCTAACCGATAGATTTCTGCTTCACTGAGAATGTTGTTGTGTAAAACACTAGCAGCCACAAGGCCACCAATGATAAACGATGCGCTACTACCAAGTCCTCGACTAATAGGAATATGACAATCAAAGATAACGTGAATTGGATCGTATTTTCCAATGGTTTCACAACCAAGGCGGTAGGCTCTTAGGAAAAGGTTGTTATCATTGTTGTATTCTTCATCTATATTTTCTAGGAAGTTATGGTCGTATTTTTCAACCTGGAATGAGTTATATAACTTTAGCGCAATGCCAAGGCAATCAAAGCCAGAGCCAAGATTTGCGGATGTGGCAGGCGTTTTAATTGTGATCATGTTGTAGATCCTCCAAGCGTTTTGCGATTGTGGCAAGTGCATCTTCTTTTTCAATGACTTTTGTAAAGCGTATTGGCATATCTTTTAAGCAGGCTAGATTTTTAGGAATTGCAACGGATGTGTAGTCATGTAAAGCGTACATCGCTTCAAATTCATCGTCGCAAGATTTTCCTGTAAGGGTCGCATATACATCTTTCGCAAACTTATATGCACTCGCTGTGGATAATACGATACATGGTGTAGTATCATTTGATTCTTGTTTATATGCGTGGCATGCATGTATGGCGACTGCTGTATGTGGATCGATGAGAATATGTTCGTTGTGGAAGGTATCGTAAATCACTTTCTTGCATTCTTCTTCTGAACAATCATATGCTGTAAAGCTTTCTTGTAATGCATGACGTAATTCTTCGGAGATTGTGTAATGTCCATCTTCCTTGAGAGAAATCATATATTGATTAATCAATACGTCATTGTGATCGCTAAGAAGGAATAATAAACGCTCTAGGTTACTGGATACTAGGATATCCATCGATGGGGATATCGTAGGAATAAACGCTCTATTTGCGTTGTAGGAACCTGTACGGATAAATTCTGTTAGTACATTATTTGAGTTAGACGCACATACTAGTTTTTTAACGGGTAAGCCTAACTTTTTTGCCAGATATCCAGCAAGGATATTACCGAAGTTACCGCTAGGTACAACAAAGTTAACTGCATCGCCCAATTGAATATCACCGCTCTTAACAAGTTTTGTGTAGGAGTCGAAATAATAGACGATTTGTGGGAGCAAGCGACCAATATTAATGGAGTTAGCGGAAGATAGTTTCATGTGCTTGCATGCGTTTAGTACAACTGGATTTTTCATCGCTTCTTTTACAATCTGTTGGCAATCATCAAAGTTTCCTTTGACTGCGATGACTTCGACATTTTTACCTAGTGATGTTCGCATTTGTCTCTTTTGGATATCAGATACGCCGATTTCTGGATAAAGTACTGTAATGGCAGTGTTTTTGACATCCGCAAACCCATTGATTGCGGCTTTGCCGGTATCGCCACTTGTGGCAGTGAGAATGGAGATGAGGTCATTTTCATTCTGGTTTTTGTATGCGGCTGTTAATAGATGCGGTAGTAGTGTTAAAGCTACATCTTTAAAGGCGCTGGTTGGACCGTGCCATAGTTCCGTTAGCCAACCATCGTGATATTTGCATAGTGGTGCTACTTCGTTGTTTTCAAATGAGTTTTGATAGGCATTTTGAACACATTGTTGGATCTGTTCTTGGCTAAAGTCACTTAAAAAAAGAGATAGAATATACTGTGCTAACTCTAGATAGTTCATCTTTAGTGTAGAGGATAAATCTACCTTTTGATCAAGTGATTGGGGTGTATAGAGACCACCATCAGCAGCGAGACCTTGGATAATCGCTTCAGAGGATGATACAACTTTATCTTTATTTCGTGTACTAATATATTTCATAGGGCTTCCTTCTTGTTTCAAATATAGAAAAATGATACACTGTTTGTGTTTTAAATACAAGTGTATCTATTTTAGAAACAGAGGTTCATATGAAAATTGGATTATTGGGACATGGAACTGTAGGTTCTGGTGTTAGAAAGATTATTGATGAAAAGAATACGAAAGAAGTCTCTCAACTGGAGATTTCTAGGATATTGGTTCGCTATGAAAAGGATATTACGGATGAGCGCATGACAGTGGATATCCATGACATTGTGGAAGATCCTGATATTGATGTAGTAGTGGAATGTATCGGTGGTGATGAGCCGGCATTTAGTTATGTTCAAGCGGCGTTATTCAATGGAAAGCATGTTGTGACAAGCAATAAGAAGATGTTGGTGAATCACTTGGGAGAACTATTAGAAACCGCACGTACACGTGGTGTTAGTTTAAGTATGAGGCTGCGTGTGGTGGTGGAATTCCATGGATGAGTAATTTAGATCGGACAAAACGTATCGATGATGTTGAAAGCTTCCGTGGTATCTTTAATGGGACCACTAACTACATCTTAAGTAAGATGAGTGATGAGGGATCGGAGTTTTCGGTTGCCTTAAAGGAAGCACAGGACTGTGGATATGCGGAATTTGATCCATCAGATGATATTGATGGCATGGATACAGCGTACAAAGTCGTACTATCAAGCTGTAAGGGGTTTGGTGTACTTACAAGCATTCAAGATATTGATATCTATGGGATTCGTTATATTAGTGCTAGAGATATTGCGTACACATGCACGCATGATTATGTGTGTAAATTAATCGGTACTGGTATAAAATCTAATGATAGCGTTAGTGCTACAGTTATCCCAACCTTTATTCCAAAAGAGAACCTTTTTGCGACAATATCGGCAAACTTCAACGCAATTGAAAGTGATTCAAGAACACTTGGTAAGATGACTTATGTTGGTCAAGGTGCAGGTTCTTATCCAACAGCACATGCGGTTGTACAGGATTTGATTGATTTACTCTATAAACAAGATATATCAGTCTTAAGAGAAGAGAGTATTCATGTTGACAATACGAGTCGTGTATCCTCATTCTATGTTCGCTCAATCAATCTTGATAATATCCAAGATATGATTGAAGAAAGAATTGATGAAGATACATGCATTACAAAGAAAATGTCGTTTGTAGAACTGGCTTCTTTGATTGGAAAATTAGAAGATGGTGCAGTATTTGTGGCGGAGGTAATGCATGATTGTAAGTAAGTTTGGTGGCTCCTCAGTAGCTAGTAAAGAACAATTTGAAAAAGTAAAGCGCATTGTGGATGCGAATACAAATCGTAAGTTTATTGTCGTAAGTGCGTGTGGTAAAGAAAATCGTGATGATTATAAAGTGACGGATTTACTTTATCTTTTACATGCACATATTAACTATGGTGTATCCTACGAAACAATTTTTAATCTTGTAAAAGAGAAATATCAACGTATATGTGATTCGCTTGCGTTGAAGATTGATTTGGAAAAAGAATTCGCAAGTGTCAAAGAGATGTTGGATACACATGCGCCAGTTGATTACATTGTTTCACGTGGGGAATATTTAACTGCTAGATGCATGGCTGAATATTTAGGCGCAAAGTTTTTAGATGCGAAAGATGTAATTGCGTTTAAGTATAATGGAGATTTTGACTTTGAGAAGATTAAACAGAATCTAGATAAACTAGTAGATATGAATCAGAAGTATGTTATTCCTGGTTTCTATGGGGCTTTGCCAAATGGACAAATCAAAGTGATGAGTCGTGGGGGTAGTGATATTACTGGTTCAATATTGGCAAATATCGTAGATGCGGAAGTTTATGAAAACTGGACTGATGTATCTGGAATATTGGTGGCTGATCCTCGAATCATTGATAACCCACATCAAATTCCGGTAATTACGTATAGTGAACTACGTGGGATGAGCTACATGGGTGCTAATGTACTTCATGATGATGCGATTTCCCAGTTCGTGAAAAGAATATTCCGATTCATATCTTGAATACAAATGATCCAGAGAATCCTGGCACATTCATTCAAGATGATTGTGAAGAGTATGATAAAGCCAATGGAACTTCAACGGTTACAGGCATTACGGGTCGAAGAGATTACGCTTCCTTTACCGTTGTAAAGAGTCATAGTTCTACAGAAGTTGGCTTTTTACGAAGATTATTATTCATCTTTGAGGAGTACCATATTTCTATCGAGAGTGTACCAATTACGGTTGATACATTTACGGTCATTGTACAAAAGGGTGCAATCGAACAATGTAAGTATGAGATTCTTGCGAAAATCAAGAAGGAATTAGAACCGGATGAACTGATGCTGGAAGAAGATTTAGCGATGGTAGCCATTGTTGGAAGAGGTATGAAACAAGTACCAGGTGCTTCAGGTCAGTTATTAAGTGAGTTTGGTGATCATAAGATCAATATTAAAGTAATTAATCAGAGCGCAGATGAATTATCTGTTGTGGTAGGTGTATCAAATCATGACTTCCACAATGCGATTCGCTGTATCTATGAACGTTTTATTCAAGAAGAGAGGGAACATGCATGAAAATTGGAATTTTAGGTGCAACAGGCGCAGTTGGAAGACAAATGCTAGAATGCATCGAAGAACAAAACCTTGCGGTAGATGAATTACGTTTATTTTCCAGCCCAAGATCGGCTGGACGCGTATTATCGTTTCATGGCGAAGGAATCACTGTACAGGTTGTAGATGAGCATTCTTTTGAAGGATTAGATTATGTATTGGGTGCAGTATCCAATGCATTAACGAAGGAATATTTACCTTTGATTCAAAAGGCAAATGCAGTGCTGATTGATAATTCAAGTGCTTTTCGTTTACAGGATGATGTGCCGTTAGTGGTTCCAGAGATTAACGGGGATGACGCGCTTAATCATCATGGCATTATTTCAAATCCAAACTGTTCTACGATTATTGCGTTGATGGCAATTGCGCCAATTCATCGCTTATCTAAAATCAAGCATGTAAATGCGACAACTTTCCAAGCTGTCAGTGGTGCTGGTGTTGAAGGGATGCGTGAATTACGTCAGCAGATTATAGAACTTGATAAAGGGGAAGAAGTTCATCCAAATGTCTTCCCAGCACAGATTGCGTATAACTGTATTGCCCAGATTGGCTCATATCTAGAGGATGGTTATACAACAGAAGAAGCGAAGATGCATAATGAGGGTCGTAAGATCATGCATGCGGATGATATGCAGGTAAACTGCACTTGTGTACGTGTACCGGTGTATCGTTCTCATTCCATTTCTTTGACAGTGGAAACAGAACAGGAAGTTTCATTAGATACAATTCGTCAAGCAATTAAACTTCCCAGGTGTACAACTGATTGAAGACCATGTGCCTACGCCGATTGAGACATCTAATCAAGATATTGTCTACGTGGGTCGTGTCCGTAAAGATACAAGTCGAGCAAATAGTATTAGTCTTTGGTGTTGTGGAGATCAAATTCGTAAAGGTGCTGCCTCAAATGCGGTTAGTATTATGACTTATTTAGAACAAAAACGCTGAGGTTTCTGTTAGGGTATTTTAGTGAGATGTGCTAAAATATGGCATAGAGAGACAGAGAGGAGACAACTATGTTTAATAGACTATTTGGTGCTCTTGCGGTGGCTGTCGGAATTGGTGCAGTCGTTGCAGTAAAACTTTTAAAGAATCAGAAAGAAACAGAAAATAAAGAAGAAGACGATGATAATGAAGTGCGTTTTATAACTCTTTCAGATGGAGATGGTGTAGCACAGCCTACTTATGACGCAAGTGATCGTTCGGTTGAAGTACAGGAAGTATGTGGTGTATATCCATATCTCAATCCTGACTTCGTAGAAGAATTGTTAACAGAAGCAGCTTCTTTAAATGGTATGTTTGAACCAGATACACTCGTTACGATTCATCACTACGTATCATTCGATAGCGAAAAGAACTTTGAAGCATTCGCGGACATTATGACAGCGGCAGGCTATGAGTGTTCTCAAGAGGGTATCACAAAGAAATTATTTGTAGAGGATGGCGCAATCATCAGCGATATCTTAAATGTCGCAAATCAAGCAGCTGTATTAAATGGCAGTTACCAAAACTACTCCATTCAAAGTAGTTTTAACACATTTTCATAAGTATAAAGTTGGAGTGAAAGCTTCAACTTTTTATACGATTGTAAGAAATTCGTAGAAAACAATGAGAATTGGGTCTGTAGTTTGAGTGTAAGTGAAAAAGAATGATATAATATGCACGCTTTGTAAGGATACAAAAGCCGCGTAAGAAGTACAGGAGATAAGAGCACATGGGGATTATTGAAGTAAAAAATCTCAGTTTTGCATATGATGAAAGTGCGAAGACAATTGATGAAGTTTCTTTCTCGATTGAGGAAGGCACCTATACAACAATTATCGGACACAATGGTAGTGGGAAATCCACAATCGCAAAAGTTGATTGCGGGTCTTTTAGAAAAGGCTTCCGGTTCTATCATGGTGGATGGCATGGAATTAAATGTAGAAAACTTAAACAAGATTCGTTCCGATATCGGTATTGTTTTTCAGAACCCAGATAACCAGTTTATTGGTTCAACGGTGAGAGATGATATCGCTTTTGGACTTGAAAACCATTGTGTTCCACAAGAAGATATGGACCGGATCATCGAAGAAAACGCAGCTTTAGTCGGCATGACAAAGTATCTGAACCAAGAACCTACACGATTAAGTGGTGGTCAGAAACAGCGTGTTGCGATTGCAGGTGTTCTTGCGATGAAACCAAAGATTCTCATCTTTGATGAAGCAACATCCATGTTAGATCCACAAGGGAAAGATGAAATCAAACGTGTTATTACTGAACTACATGGTGAAAGTAAATTAACGATTCTCTCCATCACACATGACATTGATGAAGTTGCTAAGAGTGATTATGTCATTGCGATGGATGGTGGTCATGTGGCAATCACAGGAACACCAAAGGAAGTCTTCAAAGATCCAGAGAAGTTAAAGAAGATGAAGCTCGATGTCCCTTTTAGCTTAAAGTTGAGTGAGGAATTGCAGACATGTGGTCTGCATGTTTCATCACATATTACACAGGAAGGACTGGTGGAAGAATTATGCCAATTACATTCGAGCATGTAAAACATGTCTATAGCACCGGTACACCTTACCAATACGATGCTTTACAGGATATCAATCTCAATATTACAGAAAATAAAATTACAGCGATTATCGGCCAGACGGGGTCTGGTAAAAGTACATTGATTCAACATTTGAATGCGCTACTGTTACCAACTGAAGGAACGATTCATATTCTTGATCGTACGATTAGTGCAAAAGAGACACCAAAGAAGCTTAAGTCTTTGCGTGGGGATGTAGGTCTTGTCTTCCAGTTTCCGGAATACCAGTTATTTGAGGAAACTGTGCTCAAGGATGTTGCGTTTGGTCCAAAGAACTTTGGATGTACGGAAGAAGAAGCGATTAAGAAGGCAAAAGATGCACTCAAGTTAGTTGGGCTAGGTGTAGAAAACTATGAAAAGAGCCCATTAGAATTATCTGGTGGACAAAAAAGAAGAACGGCAATTGCGGGTATCTTAGCAATGGATCCAAAGGTCATTGTCTTGGATGAGCCAACGGCAGGACTTGATCCAATTGGTACGGTACAGATGATGGAGCTGTTTTATGCATTAAATCGTAAATATAACAAGACGGTGCTGATTGTATCGCATGATATGGAACAGGTATATAAATATTGTGATGAGGTGGTTGTAGTGGAAGATGGAAAGATTCGCTTCCACGATAGTACAAAGAAGTTTTTTGATAACCCTGAACTTTGTCGCAGTATGAATATCTTACCGCCAGCATTCATTCAGATGAAAGATAGCTTACGTAAGAGTGGATTTGAAATTCCGGATGAAATCAACGATATTCATTCGCTTGCGAAGAAATTGTAAGGCAGGTGAAGAAACATGGGTAATTTTACACTTGGACGTTATCTGCCATTAGATTCACCAGTGCATAAGATGGATCCACGCGCAAAAATCATAGCGATGTTGGTGATGTTAATAGCGGTGTTTATTCCAGCAGGCTGGATTGGATATGGAGTTATCTTTGTTGTGGCTGCTAGTACAATCCTGATTTCAAAGTTGAGTTTTGGCTTTATTTGGAAATCAATGAAGCCGATGTTAATGATGTTATTCTTCTTATTAATCATCAATGCATTTGTGATGAAGACAGGAAAACCATTAGTAGTACTCGGTAGTTTTGTTATCTATAGTGATGCAGTATTTCAAACACTATATATCGCGATTCGACTGATGTTGATGATTATGATCACAACCTGTCTAACCGCCACAACCAAACCTTTGGATATGACTTTGGGTATTGAAGATTTATTAATGCCTTTAAAGAGATTCCATGTGCCTGCACATGAGATTGCAATGTTAATTAGTATTGCGCTACGTTTTATTCCAGACTTAATTGAAGAAACACAACGTATTATGAAAGCACAACAATCGCGTGGTGTTGATATGAAGGAAGGGAAACTGATGGAGAGAGTCATGGCAATTCTTTCTCTGATTGTCCCGCTATTTGTATCTGCTTTACAACGTGCAGAAGATCTTGCGAATGCTATGGAGGCTAGAGGTTATGCACCAGGAGAAAAGCGTACACGTTATAAAGTCTTAAAGATGGAAAAGCGTGATTACTTCTTATTGCTCGGCGCCCTTACAACTCTAATCGTGATGATTGGATTGGCGATTCTACTATGATGCGCTATAAATGCGTTGTATCTTATGTCGGAAGAAATTACTCCGGATGGCAATCACAGCGTAAGGGGGATTCTATTCAGGAAATCCTAGAAGCAGTGATTGAGCGAATTTCACAGGAAAAGGTCAATGTGATTGGTTCTGGTAGAACGGATGCAGGGGTAAACGCAAGAGCACAGGTATTCATGTTTGATACAAAACGAGAGATGCCAACACGTAAATGGATGGGTGCAATCAATGCTTTCTTGCCAGATGATATTCATATCATGTCGGTAGAAGAAGAGGATGCTTGTTTCCATGCAAGATATAATGTACGTTTCAAGCAGTATAACTATCGTATCAATCATGGACCATACAATGTATTTTCAAAGGATACAGCTTTCCAATGTCCAATCCATTTGGATGTAGAAAAGATGAGAGAAGGTATCCATTATCTTGTTGGGACACATGATTTTACATCCTTGAATTCTAGTTCACTAGAAGAATATCCAGACCAAGTAAGAACAGTAAGTTCCATTACATTAACGGAAGAGAATGGTGTGATTACATTAGCCTTTGTAGGAAAAGGATTCTTACGTTACATGGTTCGTATGATGGCTTCTGTACTAATTGAAGTTGGAAAGCATAAGTATGAACCGTCACATATCCAAGAGATTCTAGATGCAAAGCGTAAAAGCTTCCCACACAAAAACAGTCCTGCCGAAGGGTTGACATTGGAATATGTTGATTATTTTAAAACATTAGCACTACATGAAACAGGAATGGTTCGTGAGTTTTTAAAGGGGGATGATACCTCCTGTACAAACCAAGAACTACCTGCTCTAGAGCAAGCAATCAAAGAGAATGCTAGTCATCAATTCTATGCGATGACTACAAGGCATAGTCAAGAATTGTTGGGATATTATGAAATCAACCAAGGACAAGCTAGCATCCATATTCTTGAAGAAGAACGTGGCATCCCACTAGCAAATATCCTACTTCCACAGCTTGAAGAACGCTTACACAAGCAGGCAAACTTCACGCCAATTCTCATATATACAAAAAGTGGAAGAATTGTATCAAATTCAGTCGAAGAATCGAAATAATCTAATTGACTTACGGGGTATCAACGGCTAAAATGGTAAATGGCACTTCATGCCAATGTAGCCCCGGAAACTACATATGGAGGAAAGTAAAAATGCGTCAAACAACTATGTTAAAGCCAAGTGAAGTTATTCGTCAGTGGTATATCGTTGATGGAACAGACTGCACATTAGGACGTCTAGCTACTCAGGTAGCAACATTATTAAGAGGCAAGCACAAGCCTGCCTACACACCACACGTTGACTGTGGAGATTATGTAATCGTAATCAATGCAGACAAGATTAAGATCAGTGGTGACCAGGATGCAAAGAAGTTCTACTATAGTCATTCTATGTATCCAGGAGGACTTCGTACTAGAAGTACAAAGGTTATGCGTGAAAACTACACTGTTGAATGGGTTGAAAAAGCCATCAAGGGTATGTTACCACATAACAAATTGGGTGATGTACAACGTAAGCATGTATTTGTTTACACTGGTGCTGAACACCCACACGCAGCTCAGAAGCCTGTTGAGCTGAAGGTAAAGTAAGGAGGATAAGACAAGATGGCAACTAAGAAAAAAGTAACTTATGTTGGAACAGGACGCCGTAAGCAGTCCGTTGCTCGTGTCTTCATGACTCCGGGTACAGGTGTTGTAACAGTTAATGGTCGTACTTTAGAAGAATACCTACCACAAGCAACATTACGCATGGTAGTTAATTCACCATTAGTACTCACAGAAACTAAGGAACAGTTCGATATCAAGATCAACGTAGCAGGTGGCGGTTATACTGGCCAGGCTGGTGCAATGCGTCATGGTATTGCTAGAGCTCTTCTAGAAGCTTCTGCTGATTACAGACCAGTATTAAAGAAGGCTGGTTTCCTAACACGTGATTCCCGTGAGAAGGAAAGAAAGAAGTACGGTTTAAAGGGTGCTCGTCGCGCTCCACAGTTCTCCAAGCGTTAATTTGCTGGATTGGACAGTACAACAAACAAAGAAACACTTTGCATATATTTGCAGGGTGTTTTTTATATCTTTGAAGTGTTTAAAAGATTACACAGGCTTTAAGGGATTAATTCTAAAAATGGATCATTTTAGCTAGCAATATAGCATTATCTATTCCAATAGCTTACCCAAATGATGTATCAAAGTTTATACCCTCAATATAATATATCTATTGTTTTGAGCATATAGTGCCTGCTTTATATCATACAAGAGTATATGATTATCTTTTTACACATGGTGAAAAGACGAAGTTTATATAGATATCTGTTTACTGTTGGTGGGAAAGATACATATATATTTCTTGCCGAAATATAAAGTTACAAACCTTATGAATCGTTTCAAAAAGTTCGACCACCCCTCAATTTAATGGGGAAATTTCTAATTATTTTTATCTTATAAACTTGAGGTGGTCGAATAAATATTGTAATTTATAGGTGTAAAGTAATACTTTTTAGATTATTGAATTTCTAAAAAGCTTTTATTTTACACTGTTTTTATATTGTTCTTATAAAGGATTAACGCCAATGCGTTCATTGACCTCTTCAAGTTGTTTCTTGTATGTTTTTATATTGTTCTTATAAAGGATTAACGCCAATGGTCTACGATATACTTCAAGATACGTGCTTCGTTTTATATTGTTCTTATAAAGGATTAACGCGTTTCCCAACTTGTATGCATATAGTTCTTCCGCTGTTCGTTTTATATTGTTCTTATAAAGGATTAACGCCGTCCATATCCAAAAAGGATAGCATTATACTTTTTCTTGTTTTTATATTGTTCTTATAAAGGATTAACGCCAAAAAGTACTGCTCGATATTTTTTGCATGTTTTTCTTGTTTTATATTGTTCTTATAAAGGATTAACGCTCAATCAACCATGCGCTATACTCGCCGTCTTCGCCGTTTTATATTGTTCTTATAAAGGATTAACGCATTTTTTACCTTTCTTCTCTTACTGTTCTGTACTTCGTTTTATATTGTTCTTATAAAGGATTAACGCTGTTGTTTCTTCAGCCAAGACATACGCCTTCTCTAAGCGTTTTTATATTGTTCTTATAAAGGATTAACGCAGAATACCCTGCATTTTGTAGGCTATTTGTAACTTCTGTTTTATATTGTTCTTATAAAGGATTAACGCCTATCGTTTAGCCCTCTGTTGAAGAATGACTCGGTTGTAGAGTTTTATATTGTTCTTATAAAGGATTAACGCTCTTTTCATTAATCTTAAATCCGAACATATTTATCTCCTCGTTTTTATATTGTTCTTATAAAGGATTAACGCTTCATGGTATCGATGTCCATTTGTTCCAACTTGTCTAAGTTTTATATTGTTCTTATGAAGGATTAACGCCCAAATGGAGCCTCGTCTTCACGTAAGATGTAAGTGTTTTATATTGTTCCTATAAAGGATTAACGCTTCATTGTGAACTGCTGGACTTTACCCGTCTTCATTTGCTTTTATATTGTTCTTATAAAAGGATTAACGCCTTTGCTGGATCTCCGCTAAATGGCTTTTTTTATAAAGTTTTTATATTGTTCTTATAAAGGATTAACGCAGTTCACCGTTGTAGTTAATGTTACGTACGTTGTCATGTTTTATATTGTTCTTATAAAGGATTAACGCTGGTTGTAATTCTTCAAACTTTGTCATAATCTAATCTGTTTTATATTGTTCTTATAAAGGATTAGTGCTATGCAACTCTACGCCAAATGTTAACTGCGTAACAAGTTTTTATATTGTTCTTATAAAGGATTAAAGCAGATGTTCATAAGCCTCTTTGTTCTTTAAAATTGAATACTTCATATTGTTCTTATAAAGGATTAATTAAATTCACAGTACTTTTTGATATTAGTTATAATAAAGTTCAGAATAAGTATGAACATATTTTTGTAATACAGTTGATATTGAACTGGTGGTTTAGTATACGATTGAATGGTTTACGTATCACTGTGAAAGCGCTATAATTTTTTTCTGACGAACTACTAATGAATATTAGGGGATAATTATGCAATATTTTTTTCATTTATTGGGACGGGTGGACCAAATGGTTATGATGAGATTAACTATTTTTTTGATAATGATCCATCAAATCAAATAAAAAGCCAGTTTATTCAAGAAGCAATAATAAAAAAACATGCAGACATAGAGCACATATTTATTTTTTTGCTACAGAGACCGCAAGAGAAAAAAATACGGGAATTTCCTTCAAGAAAGGTTAAGCCCATATAATAAGCCCCTTGATTTTATTGCAATATCCGAAAATGATACATTTGAAGTTTATGTATCAAAAATTATTAAAGACAATGAAAAGAGTCTGAGAAAGTAATAATTGATATTACACATAGTTTTCGTTCAATTCCTATGAAATTGCTATTTGCGCTTCGATATATTGAATTGACAAAAAAATGTTCAGATTAAGCATCTATATTATGGAAGAAAAAGTAGGAGATACTGGGGAAATAGTAGACTTAATTCAAGATTATGCGCTTCAAAAAAATTTCTGAACTGTTATCACAATTTGATAGAACGTTGATGATAAACTCAACAGATGTAGATAATCTTTTGCTCAGAAGGATGAGAGAATTGAGAGGTTTATTTCATCACTTGCAAATTTTAATAAGATGATTGAACAATGTGAATTTGATAGAACTACAACGGTAATTCGCCAAATTATAGAATCATGTAATGGAATTATAAAGCGGCCAGAAAGTTATTCTTTGATTATGCCAGTAGTAACAAGCATCAAGAATAAATTTGCGATTTACAATAATTGTAATAATAATGTTTCTAGAAAAAAATTGAACTGGTTAAAGTAATCATGGCACACAATCGTAAACAAGTTGCAATTACGTTTATTGATCAATTGTTTAGAGAGGAATTGATTCGTAATACTTTGATGCCAGATGATAAGAATTTTTTTCGCTTGAAGCATATGTATCTAAGAATTCGTTTGGAAGACATGAACAATTAGATGTTTATAATCTGTCACAGTATTTAATCTTAAATACATATCGAATTAGAACGGTTTTTTTGGTTCTAGCGATAATGATAAATATTCTGAAGTCCTCTATGAAAAAGAGAAAAAAATATTCAAGCTGTCAAAGATATAATTAAACGTCATAAAATGTGTGATAGCATTAAACATTTTTTTATGGTGATATAAGAAATCACATAAACCATGGACAGTCAATCACGGGAGATGTAGATACTATAATGCATGATATGGTAGGCTATATCGAACTATTAGGAAAAGAGAATAATAATTATGAAAATATTCATTACTTGATGTAGCATTTTCAGGTTTAATGCATGATATAGGAAAGTTTTATCAAAGAACAGATATATTTTCTGATTTAACAGATGCTGAGAAGGATCTTACGCCAATAGCGAATGCAGGATATCATACACATTTACATAGTGGATATACTTCAAAGTTCTTTAGGAAATATCTAAAACGTTTTGATGGATTCGAACGGATTACAAGTTCTCATCATCTACCGAATACGGATGAGTTTTCTCGTATTCTAAAAGATGCGGATTGTATCGCTTCTGCAATCGATAGAAAAGACGAAGATAATGATACTGAAGAAAAAAATAGAACCGGTGCATTTCAAGTAGTAAGACTGTCATCGGTTATGAGTGAAATAGATTTTGGTGAGGAACGGCATAATGCTAAGTTTAAACTAGATTCTTTTTTTCTTCAGGAGAATATCCACTTGCAAACTATCAAATAAAATCAAAAAGTGGATAGTGTAGATGAATATAAAACTCTATGGAATAAATTTATCAACGATTTAAAAAGATTCGGAAGAGGAGTTATTCAAGGAAGATATAACAAAAATATAATTTTGATCGTTTATATTCTTTGTTATATGAATATGCAACATATATTCCTGCATCGACTTTTTGAAGGAAATCAAACTTTTGTGAGTTTATTCGATCATCTGAAATTAACATCTGCAATCGCAAGTTGTCTCTATTTAAATGAACCCAATAATAATGATTTTTGTAATGCTAGAATTTGATGTTTCAGGAATACAAAAATTTATTTTTAAAGTAACTGAAGGAAAAGATACCAAACGAGGAATATCAAAAATCATTACGTGGAAGATCTTTTTTTGATATCAGCGATTACAAATTGTATAACATATAGTTATTTACATGAGTTTGGATTAACACAAAGTAATATCATTTTTTTAATACGGGTGGTGGTGCATTACTATTATTACCAAAATGTGATGGTTATAAAGAACGTATAGAAAAAGTATCAGATGTAATTCAAGCGTCATTATTAGAAATGTTTCATACTGATATTAATTACGTATATTCTTTTGTGGAATGTGATGCTGATGAATTGGAACAATTCAAAATTGACAAAAGCAATTTCATTGAAAGCAATGTTAGAAGAAGAAAAAAATTAAGAAAATTTCATAACAGAATAGATGATAAATTTTTTTCTATCAATCTCCAGACAATGCATCGATATGCGTGATGTGTAGAAGTAATTTCGTTAAGAAGGATGGGGATAGATGTAAGGTTTGCGATAGTATCACGGAACTATCGGATTTCTTTGTGAAGCACGAAAAGATGTTCTTGCTATATGATTTCACAGGTGAGTATAAAGGGTTTTACATAATAGTGTTTGTATAGATATGCATTATATGCAAATGTATCTTATCGATAGCAAAAGATGTTAGTTCATATAAACGGGTTATAAAAGCATGGCTATGATTATATAGAATCGATTAATCATTCCTGTTTAGGAAATACGCGTTGGATTGCTAATCTTGCCCCTCAGAAGAATAGAAATATATTGCCATTTGAAGATATTGCTGAAAAATTTATTAAGCAAAGAAGAATATGGTGATTTGAAATTAGGAATTCTTAAAATGGACGTAGATAATCTTGGTGCTATATTTGCGTTTTGGCTTAAGTAAAACTAGATCACTATCGAAGTATTTAACATTGAGTAGATTGATGGAAACTTTTTTTCGGGTATCATTTAATTCATATATGTGAAAAAGGTGTCTAAAGAACTAATTTCAAATATTAAAGAAAAATACTGATAATGATAATATGTTTTATATAAACTATGCAGGTGGTGATGATTTGGTTATTATTGGACCGGCATCAGGTATTCTGTCATTGGCAAAAAGAAATAGATCATTCATTTCATCAATATACGAACAATAAAAATCTGAATATTTCCGGAGGCATCACGATTATGTCACCTTCAAAACCAATTCGATTGGGGATAAAGGAAGCTGAAGAAAATTTAAGTGCCTCAAAAAAAGTAAAAGGAAAACATGCAATCACATTGTTAGATAGAACAATAAAGTTAGAACGTTATGAAAATGTACTCGAAAACAGTAAATGTATTTAAAGAATACATAGATAAAAAGTATATCTCGCGTACTTGTTTCTACAATATGATGAGTATTTTGGATGTAAATAATATTGATGAATATTATCACAGTATTCCACTTTTGATGTATTCATTAAAAACGCAATGTTGTAAATGAACACATTAGATGTGAATTGAAAAAGCAATTGCTACAAAAAAATACAATTGAAGAAGTATACGAACTAGTTGTTGAGATGAAACTTGCTATTATGCAAACAAGGGAGAGTTAATTATGGGATATGATGCTAGAAACAATAGACCATGGAGTGGCGGTGGTCAAGGAAGAAAGCAAGGGCATACTACTGAAGCAGAGTCTCAGATAGAAATGCCTTTAGCAAAACACTATTGTAATAAGGGCCAAATGTTATTGCCGAATGGGACAGCTGATGTCTATGCTGGAAAGTTTAGAAATATCACAAATCATCAACTTAGAAAGATTTTGGATCAGATAAAGAATTTTAAATCCCAGAGTGGTAAAGAGAATTTCGAAAAGGTTCGCAGTCAGCTCTTCTTCCTGTTGCCAATGGCTGCTTATAATGCTGGTAGAGATCGTAATTTAAAACCACTGTATGATTTTTTGCATCGACATATAAATGAAAAGAGCATTTGTGAGAAACAAGATCTAGATGTTCTTGATGAGTTATTTACAAGCATTATTGCATATCATGCATATAACAAAGTGAAGGGGTAATTTTGTATGTTAAAGAAAATTTATGTAACAGAATTTGAAATGGAATTGCTTTCAGGATTACACATTGGTGGCTCATCAGATAGTTTTGATATTGGTGGTGCAGATTCTACTGTAATAAAAATCCCTTAACGAATGAACCATATATTCCTGGCAGTAGTATAAAAGGGAAGCTAAGAGCTTTTATTAACACAAAAAAATATGGAATTTTTAAATCATAATAAAACGAATATAGAGTTTTTCAAATAATCAAAACGGAAAAACATTATTAAATATTTTTTTGCGCCAGTAGAATTTGGCGAAAATAATATCCAGGTTACCAAAGCAATTTTTCCGTGATGCTTATTTGACAGAGGATAGTAAAAACATGCTAGAAATGCAGCTTGGCCCTGGTATCTATACAGAAATAAAAAGCTGAGAATAGTATTAACTTATTAAATGGTACTGCTGCAAATCCAAGATTTATTGAACGTGTTCCAGCAGGTGTAAAATTTGTTGGTGAGATTATTTTGCAGGTATATGATGGGGATAATGAAGATGCTATGAAAGCTGGAATCAATGAGGCATTGGATTTATTAGAGCTTAACTATATTGGTAACAGTGGTACACGTGGATATGGAAGAGTAAAAATTAGCAAAATAAAAAGACATGCAGGAAGTGAAATTCTAATATGAAAACATATAAGGTTGTTTTCTCATGCCAGTCTGCTATCAATGATCTTCCTAGTTCGCAAGCTATATTTGGAGCAATCTGTACAATTCTTTTACAAACAAAAGGTGAAGCTGAATTCAATCGATATATTAATTCTTTTAAGGGAAATAACCCTTTGTTAATACATTCATCCATGTATCAGGATAATATGTATCCGATGATAAAGAAAAAAATATTTTCACTACTGATATCGTGAATCAAATAATCGCTGATACGTCACCTATCGATAAAAATCAACATCTTTGAAACATTAAAAAAATATAAAAAGATTAAATATATGTCATCATCCATTTATGAGAGGTATATTGGGGAAAAATCAGTTAGATAACCTTCGGACAGATTTAGTGAAAAACAAAGATGCTTTTACTATTGAGAATGGTACACTGCGTGATAAAAAGGATAATGAAATTTCAAATCCTAGAAAGGTTTTATTGACAAGAAATGGCTTTCCAGAAAGTCAAAAATGATAAAAACACTTTTTTTATGTCAACGCACAGTATTATCCAACAGGCACAAATTTTTTTGTGTCTATTTAAAAAGCAAATATTTCGAAAGAAGAAATAGAATCAATATTTAAGTACTTTTGATTATTTTGGCATTGGAAATAGAAGAACAGTTGGACTTAATAGTTTTAAATTTGATAAATTAGAAGAAATTGAATTCTTAAATCCGACAGACTATCGATTAATACTGAGTAAATTTATTCCAGATGTGAATGACTTTGATTACAGTAGTTCTTTCTATCAATTAAATGGGGATATTTATCGTTCTTCTAAAGAATATACAGGTGGCTTCATAAATGGAAAATATGTACATTTTTTAGAGGGTAGTTGGATGAAAGTGAATCAGAAAAAGAATACTATGGAAGGATAATAGAGACCATGACAGAGGGTAAATGTATTTATCATTATGGTATTGGTTTTTTTCGGTATAAGTATGAGCACAGTTAAAATTATTACTCCAGTTCATATTGGAACGGGTGATTTAATAGAAAGCCCTTGTTTTCACCGTGTAAATAAATCAGACAAGTGGTATAGATATTCTTTTTCTGACTTAATTGGACAACTGCCAACACAAGTTGTATTGGATGAGAGATTATTAGGTGAATTAGCTAGGTACAATGTAAAGAAAAAGATGCTATATTCAGCTTTTGAAAAATATGTTAGGTACGATGATATAAAACCTATATACGAGGTTGAATATTGTGGTGATAATTCGGATGCTAAAGATATCCAAGAACAAATTAAAAACAAATGGAAAACCATATATTCCTGGTTCATCCATTAAAGGTGCATTATTGCATGCATGGTTTTTATTATGAGATAAAACATAATTTTAATCCAGGATTCATTGAGAAAGTTCTTAAGAAGAATCGTAGTATTAATTTTTTTAGAGTTTTTGGAATTGATATAAAAATAGACAAAGGATATTCAACATTTATGAAGGACTTACAGTCTTGCATAATTTGTCATGATATATTTTTAAGAACATTGAGTTATTTAAGGCAATACGTGTGGGAAGTTCAAGTGGTCGTGATCTTAATCTTGGAATATATGAAAGTATTCAATCTGGTCAAGAAATTCAAGATGATTTATTTGCAATTGATTATGAGAAGCTAAAAAAACTAGCCCTTCAATATTTAAGTACTGTAGATAGTAACGATAAAGTAATATCAAAATTAATTAATGAGTTTGATTATGGAATTTTTCTAAAAAGCTTGTAATGAATATACAATTGATGTTTTAGGTACTGAAAGTGAAAAATCATGCATGGATATGTATGAATCCTATGATTGTTCAGGAATTATCCAATTCAATAATCAACTTTTTGAAATGCTGAAGGAAGTAGAAAACAACAAAGAAAAGAGTTGCTTCCTAAGGATTGGAAATTCTACAAATTACTACAATAAGTCAATTGCTTTACTAATTAAGAAAAAGCTCCTTCTTTGTTTGAAACATACTTTGATCAGGTATTATCACCTAAGCAGTGGGGAAAGCAGAAAGCAAGTTCGAAAACAATTCCTAAAACACGAGTAATTTTTGAAAATGATAATCTGATTCTTCCTCCAGGATATATAAAAGTGACATATGATTAAACATACGCAAGTAATTTTAACTTTTCCTTTAGGTGCACAGTTTCACGATGGTTTTAGCATGCTGCTATATAAAAAGTTAGTACATTATATTAAAGATTTAATGTGCTTTAATATTAGCTGTAAGTGTAATGACTGTGAACATCATTCTCAATGTCGCTACTATCATGTGTTTGGTGAGAATTTTGCTGGGTATCCTGGAATTATCATTAAAAATGATTTGTTTGAGAAAAAAATATACCAGAAGGGTGAACAGAGGGTTATAGACTTTTATTTTGTTGGGGATGTTGGCTTATATGTAGACTATATAGAAATATTTTTTTAATTCTTTGAATCAAAAAAATATTTGGGAATTTTTCTATTTAAATTCTATTTCTACAAAGCTCATACAGCCCTCTATCATCAATCATAACTTTGTCGCGAATTTTTAGTACACCAATCGAAACATATGAAACTAGTGAATGCTATAATCGGATGGTTCAATATTATAATCAAAAAAATATAATAGTCGTTTCATGTTGATGGATGAAGTATCACTGATAATAAATCCTAAGAAAGTTGAGTGGCCGATATTACATTTTGCTACTCGTACAGTTTATGTAAAAGGATATATTGGCAAATCATGCATGCAAGCAAATGTTGATCAACGATTGCTCACAATCGGAATTGGTAAATATAATTATATTGGAGGTGGTCAAGTTGAGAGTGAAGATTGAATTAATAGGAAAAACAAGTGAGAATTCCTATAAACTACCAATCATTGCTACAGGGCTTGATTTATAGCATGTTCGACAAAAAAAGAATATGGTTTTTTCTACATGAAAAAGGCTATAGACTAGATGAGAAAGTTTTTAAAATGTTTGTCTTTAGCAATCTTTATGGAAAGTATCAAATTGTGAGATCATGACCTAATATTTGAAGATAAAAATCTATTTTTTTATGTTGCTTCACCTGTTGAAGAATTTGTGCAGAACTTATACCAATTTTTCGTAAACAATGAAAAGGGTTGTTATAGGTAATAACATTCTAAAAAAATTTCAAAAGTTAGTTTTGTTGATGCTATATTTTTTTACAGGAGAAAAAGATGTAATAATTAAAACAATCTCTCCAGTAGTAGTGTATAAAACGGTTTGGAAAAATTTGTTAACTATATTCAACCTTCCGATGCGGAATTTGAGACGTATTGCTATCGCAATTTATGCAAAAAGAACGCTGCATATAAAAAGTATAGTAAAAAGAACTTGTTTTTTAAAATAAATGAAGTAAAAACAAAGAAAACGACTTGTACATTTTTAAAAAATACATTCTATTTAGCATATGATGTAGAATTATCAATTCATACAAATTATGAAACACTGTCTTTCTTACTTGATACAGGATTATCTTCAAAGGGGTCGGCTGGTTTTGGAATGGTAGTTGTACAAATATGAAAAAAAAGTATTTTTATTTATACAAAAGCGGTATATTAAAATGTCAGGATTATTCTTTGATTTTTGGAAACAAAGACAAGCGTCGATTATATTCCTATTGAGCAACTAGATACAATTATTTGTTTTTTTCTGAGGTAACACTTAATAAGAGATGTCTTTCATTGTTGAATAAGAAAAAGATATCAATACTCTTCTATAATTTCTATGGGAATTATATAGGCAGGTTCACCCCTAAAGAGTATATTAATGGAAAAAAATACTATTGGAACAGGTACATGCATATGAAGATTTTTGATAAAAAGATTATATATAGCCAAAACTATACTCAAAGGTTCATTGCATAACATGTTATCATTGATAAAATATTACCGAAAAAAGAAAAAGAAGTTAATGGGATAATTGATGAATTGGAAAAAAATGTGATTCTGAAATTGTTGACTGCAATTCTATAGAATCACTTCTTTTAATAGAAGCAAAAAGCAAAAGCAATTTTACTATAAACTATTTGATATTGTAATAAATGGTGAAGATTTCATGTTTGAAAAAAAGAACAAAAAAATCCGCCTGAGAATGAAGTGAATGCAATGATAAGTTATGGCTATGCAATACTATATGGTATTTATCTTGCAATATTAGATAGAAGTAGTTTATTTCCTCAGATAAGTTTTATCCATAGTTTAAGTAAAAAAACTCAGATTCACTTCAGTTTGATCTCGCTGATGTTATGAAGCCCGTATTGGTAGATAGGCTTGTTTTAAGGTTGATTAGAAAGAAGCAGATAACGAAATTACATTTTGATTGGAAAGATAACAAAGCGTGTTTTTTTGAATAACTATGGGATTAAAGTTTTTCATGAAGGAATTTGATATATTGATGCAATCAACAATAGAATATCATGGGAAAAGATATAGTTATCGTTCACTGATTTCTAAAGAAATTCATCAACTTTCAGAATATCTTAAAGGTAATTTGAAAACGATGCATCCTTTTATATTTAAATGGTAAAAAGTGATTCCGAGTAGTAAGAGGGAACGAATATGTATATGGTTTGTGTTTATGATGTTGATGAAAAAAAGATGTGCAAAAGGTAATGAAGGTGTTAAGAAAGTACTTGTTTCATATTCAAAAAAATCAGTATTTGAAGGGAGTCTTACACCAAAATCATATAAAGACCTATTATGTGATTTACGTAAAGTTTCAATCGAAACCGATTCAATTTTGTTTTATATATCTTATAATGAAAAAAACAAATGTATAAAGAATCGTTATATAGTACTTGTGAGCCGATGAATATTCTGATTTAAAGAATAATAATTCGACCACCCCCTTTAAAAACAATAAGCATCTTGGATATTTTTCGACGGAATTATAGAAGTGGTCGAAGAAATACTGTGTTTTATAGATATATAATCACGATTTCGCCCATTATGCATTTCAAAATTACGATTTCCACACTGTTTTTATATTGTTCTTATAAAGGATTAACGCATAAATTTAATCAACGCTACAATAAAGCCAAAAATCAACATGTTTTATATTGTTCTTATAAAGGATTAACGCGGTTTCTTCGGTGTAGCACGTTCAACTAATTCTTGGTTTTATATTGTTCTTATAAAGGATTACCGCAAAATAACTAGATTGCCGTCATTGATGTTTGCATTATTGTTTTATATTATCCTTATAAAGGATTAAAACGTGTATCTTGCTAGCTATCTAATTTGTGACAATGTTGTTGGTATCTATTTTAGGTTTTGTGGCTGCGCTGATTAAGAAGAATCAATTATCTAGATAATGTAGTTTATCGAAAGAAAAAGCGATTAGCAGTGAAGTGTGACTGTTAATCGCTTTATTCGTGTTATTTTAATTTCATTTTGCGTAGATATAGTTGATAGAAATATACACCAAGACAAGTACCGATGGTATTGGTGATAACATCACTCACGTCGCTAATGCGATCAAACGAGAGTAGTGGTTGTAGGATTTCAATACTAATACTTGAGAAAAGTCCGATGAGAATAACCTGCCATGGTTTGAATTTTTGTATTTTTGTCGAATTAAAAAGCCAAATGGTATAAACAATGATATATTTAATAATGACTCAGTTAAATAATCTCCACGTTGTAACTGCCAGTCAATAAACGGATAGAAGTTTGTCTCAGATGAGAAGCCATTGAAAATATTTGGTATATGGATAATGATAGGCATGAGCGTTAACATCATCATGACGCAAATATACAGATATAGTGCAGTATACCAAATGAATTTCTTTCTTGATAGCTGTTTCCATCTTGGTAAAAAGACAAAAATAATATAGACATCCTAGAGTGATGAAATCCGGTAACATGGGTAGAATTTTAATATGCATAGAAATTATATTAACACACATGATAGAAAGTATGTCAAAATGATTATTGTGTGGACGGAGGTCAAATGAAATTTCTTGAACAGTTTACATTAATCACAGATATTATCTTTGGACTGATGATTTTGTTATATCTATATCAGATTGTTTATATTGCGGTTAGTATGTTTAAGCGCAAGGTTCCAAAGTTACCTGATGCAAAAAAGAATCATCGTTATGCAATTTTCATCTCTGCGAGAAATGAAAAAGGTGTCATTGGAGAATTGTTAGATAGTTTACGCAATCAGACCTATCCGGATGAAATGTATGATATGTATGTTGTGGCGGATAACTGTACGGATGAAACTGCTGAGGTAGCTCGTCAGCATGGTGCCATCGTATTTGAACGTTTCAACCAAGAAGAGGTTGGTAAGGGTTACGCACTAAACTTCCTTTATCACAATGTGATTGAACGCAAGGGTGAAGATTACTATGAAGCTTTCATGGTATTTGATGCGGATAATATCATCGATAAGAATTTCTTGCGAGAGGTTAATAAGACATTTGATACAGGTGAGTTTGATGCGATGACGACGTATCGTAACTCTAAGAACTTTGATGAAAACTGGTTAACAGCCGCATATTCTATTTGGTTTATGCATGAAGCACGTCACTTAAACTATCCGCGTATGTTGCTGGGTGCACAGTGTATGATTTCAGGAACTGGCTTTGTCGTTTCGGCGAAAGTGATGAAGGACAATGAAGGTTGGCCATATTATCTATTAACGGAGGATATTCAATTCTCGGTTGTAAGTACAATCAATCAGTTGAAGATTGGTTATTGTGATACAGCAATTTTATACGATGAACAACCATCTACTTGGAAACAGTCTTGGAAACAACGTATGCGTTGGGCAAAGGGATTCTACCAGATTGATGGTAGATACTTGGGTGACTTAACAAAGGGTGTTCTAACAGCGAAGGGAAGACGCCTAGCATTCTATGATATCTTGATGACTGTATTGCCAGCCGGTTTATTAACGATTGCGATTCTGGGTTTTGTATTATGGGTAATGGCTTCTGCTGGATTAATGCCATACTATGTACGACTTGTTTTCCAACGCGAAATGCTGTGGTTTGTGTTTAAGACGATTGGTGGCTTCTGGATATCGTTAATGATTATTGGTGCAATCACCGTTGGTATGGAGTGGGATCGTATTGAGACAAACAACTGGGCAAAGATTAAGCATCTATTGTTGTTCCCGTTATTCTTGTTGTCGTACCTACCAATTTCTATACAGGCATTATTTTCTAAGGTGCATTGGGCTCCAATTGAGCACCATTCTACAGAAGAGCTAAACAAAAAGAACGAACAGTAAAAAGTGGACAGAAGTGTTCACTTTTTCTCTTTCGATAATGAAATTGTTTGATGTAGGGATTATGATGGTAGTAGAAATATGTATGAATCATAGGGAGGATTCTACGATGAAATATGATTTTACAACGATAATGGATCGTCATGGCAAAGATGCTATAGCGATTGATGGTGTGGGGTTACCAGGAAAACCTGGACTTCCTGATGAGGGATTTGATGTGATTCCAATGTGGATTGCGGATATGAACTTTCCAACAGTTCCTTCTGTGCAGGAAGCGATTATAAAGCGTGTAAACCATCCTGCATTTGGCTATTTTGCGCCAAGTGAAGAATACTATCAGAGTATTATTGATTGGCAGAATAAGCGTAATGGAGTGATAGGGTTATTGCCAGAACACATTGGATATGAAAATGGTGTTCTGGGTGGTTTGTTGTCTGCTTTAACAGCTTACGCTGCACCTGGAGATGCGGTGTTGGTGCATAGCCCAACATATATTGGATTTCACATTGCTTAAATAATAATGGTTTCCGCATCGTACATAGTCCGCTTGTAAAAGATGAAGATGGTATCTGGAGAATGGATTTTGCGGATATGGAAGAAAAGATCAAGCAGAATCATATTCATGTGGCAATCTTCTGTTCCCCACACAACCCTTGTGGTCGTGTGTGGCAGTTGGAAGAAATCCAAAAAGCAATGGAAGTTTATGAGCGTAATGATGTAGTTGTTATCTCAGATGAGATTTGGTCAGATATTATCTTAGAGGGACATAAGCATATTCCAACACAGTCCGCAAATGCATGGGCACATGAACATGTAGTAGCGTTATACGCACCAAGTAAAACGTTTAACCTTGCAGGACTTATCGGTGCTTATCATATCATCTACAATCAGACATTACGTGATCGTATTCGCTCAAAAGCTTCGAAATCTCACTACAATAGTATGAATGTATTATCCATGCATGCATTAATTGGTGCGTATCAACCAGAAGGATATGCATGGTTAGATGAATTGCGTAAAGTGATTACTGGTAATGTAAATTATGCGGTAGAGTATATTAGAGAACACTTTGAAGGCATAGAACTGATGAAGCCAGAAGGTACTTACATGTTGTTTATTGATTGCGAGAAATGGTGTAAACAACATGGTAAAACGATTGAAGAAGTTGAAAAGGCTGGATATCGTGTGGGTGTAGCTTGGCAAGATGGACGTATGTTTCATGGACCATACAGTATTCGTATAAATCTAGCGCTACCATTATCGCGTGTAAAGGAAGCGTTTGAACGTTTGAATCAATATGTATTCAACGCAAATTGGTAACAAAAACCGTCAAATTGACGGTTTTTGTTATGGTCGGGGTGACGAGATTCGAACTCACGACCTCTTCGTCCCGAACGAAGCGCTCTACCAAGCTGAGCCACACCCCGATACTCTATTGCATATTATATCAAATAGAGAAAATTTGGAGTGTGAAAAATGATTACTTTGGTCGTTTTATTAAATAGATAATACCGCTAATGACGCTGGTAATAATTGCGAGTACCACATACATTAGCAGAAAACCAGCGATACCTGCAACAATATCGACAAAGTCCATTGTGCCGGTATGGGTGATTCCTTGACCAATTTCAATCGCAAAGGTAATTACGATAATCAATGTGAAGACATAGACAAATGTTAGTGTAAGGTAGTGGTGACGCTTTGCGAGGAATTTAAAGAGTGGATATACTATCGCAATCATTAAAATTCCTAATATACCAATGACTACAAAGTGTAAGTCTTTATCAGATAATCCGATGAGATTATTATCGTTCCATGTCAAGATTGTATTATGAATGGATGTGATGAGCTCAATCAGAAAATATAGGATTTTTGTTAACATGAGGGCCTCCTTGGGGAGTATCATAGCAGAAGTTAATACTGTTATGAAAGTGATAAAATGATGAGAGTTTTGATGAAAGCGATTTAGCGAAAGCTAAGGCAATCGAATTTGGCTGATTATGGTATAATATTGGCATGCGAAAAGCGACTTTTTATAGTGCTTTTTGGGAGAATATTATGAATCAAAATGTAAGAAAGATTACCGAAGGGGCGATGATGGTTGCCTTGATCGGCGTATTTATGTTAATCGATAGACAATTTCAGGGGACTTTTAGCAGTATGTTTGTGTTCCTGTTACCACTACCGATGGTATACTTTGGGGCTAAATATGGATTGCGTGATAGTTTGATGGTTTTAGTCGCAATCATCTTTGTGGCTTTTATCTTTGCAAGTCCATTTGCGATATTCTTCTTTGTCGCTGAGGCAATTATTGGGTTGGTATATGGATGTGGTATTTATCAGAACGTAGAGAGCAAGCGATTATTGCTAAGAACGATGGTTCTTGGTGGACTTACAGAACTACTTGCGGTTGTTATTAATGTAGCAATTTTTGGGGTTAGTTTAGATGAGTTAGTTTTAGAGTTACGTTCAACCTTTGATATGATGCAGAAAACATTGGGTGTAATATTTGCTGCAAATGTAGATATCAACGTGCTATTACGGAATATATTCTTCGTTAGTACATTGATGTTAGGTGTTCTAGAAGCAATCGTAACGCATATTTCATCGAGACTCTTATTGAAGAGATTACGTATGAAGCTTCCTGAATCAACGCCGCTTTATCTATACTATCCACCAAAGTGGATTGGCTATGTGGCACTTGTTGGAATGTTTGGGTATTTATATGTTGGGTCTGGTTATATTAAAACAGAACCGGCGATGATAATTCTTTCAGCGTTAGGAACGTTTGCTTATTTCTATCTGACAGCGATGGGAGTTGTTGGTCTCTTAGTGATGATTGGACTTCTGGCAAAGGAAAGTCGTAGAATCTTAACATTTGTCGTGTTTATCCTAGCGTTAGCGATGTCATTTCCGGTAGCGCTTTATGGATTTTTTTATATTACAACAAACATGCATAAACGAATTGTAGAGGAGGGATATCATGCAACAAAAAATGAGTCGAATTAAACAAGTTGTTTTTGTGGCACTTGCTATCCAGCTTGCGGTTATTATTCTGTTACAGTTGATTTTTAAGATAAATATTTTACCAGGCATCTTAGTGTTAATTGCGGAATCGTTAATTGCGGTCTATTTGTTGGATTATTTCCAATCCGCAAATGAAGAAGAATCCATTGGATTAGAAAAATATTTAGGTGGTTCTTACGCGGATGCGTATCTTGTTGGTGGCGTAGGTATGATGAACTACGATGAAAACTATGTCATCACATGGCAAAGTGAGCTCTTTAAGGAAAGAGGACTTGATCGTATTGGTTCTAAATTATTAAATTGGCTACCAGAAGCTAACGATATTATTTCCGGGGAAACGGAAAAGGTAAATGTTACGATTGACCAATATGTTTATGAAATTAGTAAGCGTGAAAATGCACCGACGATTTTCTTTAAGGATATTACGTTACTAGATAAGTATCGTGGTAAGTATAATGAAGAACATGTTGTGCTTGGTTTGGCTAGTTTTGATAACTATGAAGAGAGTACGATGTATGCGGATGATGCGGATATCGCAAATATCAATGCGACAATTCGTACACCACTCAATGAATACTTCCAAAAGTTTGGTGTCTTCTTAAGAAGATTAAACAACAATCGTTATTTATTAGTACTCAATGAGAGGATTTATCGTGAGATTGCGGCAGACCGTTTCTCAATTTTGAACATCGTACGTAAAAGCATCACAAAAAGCTGAAGTATCTATCACATTGTCTATGGCTTTTGCCAAGGGTAGTTCAAACTTTGCGGAGCTAGATGAGACAGTTACGAAGTTAATGGACCTTGCGCAAACGCGTGGTGGTGACCAAGTTGCGATTCAGGTCGTTGGTGAGGATGTAAAGTATTTCGGTGGTTCTACAGAAGCAGCCGAGAAGAGAAGCCGTGTACGTGTACGTGTAATGGCACATGCATTACGTGACCTCATTCAGCATTCTTCCAACGTTATTATCTGTGGACATAAAAACGCAGACTTCGATTGTATTGGTTCCGCAATCTGTTTATCGAAGATGGCATCCGCTTTTAATAAGCCAGTTAGTATTATTGCTAGGACTGGTGGTATTGAAGAAAAGTTAGATGCGGCAATGAAAGAGAACGAAAAAGAACTTGCAGAAGATATCACGTTTGTAACAGAAGGTGAAGCTATCAACCAACTCAAGGATGATACACTCGTCATCATGACCGACCATCACAACATTCTACAATCGAATGGCGCAAAGCTCTTAGAGATGGCAGAACGGATTGTGGTAATTGATCACCATCGTAGAAGTACAGATATGGGTGTAAAACCAATCTTGATTTATATTGAAGCAGGTGCTTCAAGTACGTGCGAAATATTGACGGAAATGATTCCGTTTATATCAAGTAAAGTGGATATTTCTGAATTAGAAGCGACATTCATGCTTGCAGGTATGACGATTGATACACGCAAGTGGCGTGAAAAGAACTGGCGTACGTACATATGATGCGGCCAGTGCTTTACGTAAACTTGGTGCAGATCCTCAAGTAGCGTATGATTATTTGAAAGATACTTATGATGAGTTCGTGCTCAAGAGTGCGATTATGAATGCGAGTGAAAGATATCCGGATGGTATCGTGATTGCGGCTGTTGAAAATGAGAAGATTACACGTTCGATTATGAGCCAAGTTGCGGATAGTTTATTGAGTATTCAAGATGTGAAGGCAGCCTTTGTGATTGCCCAGGATAAGAGTACAGGAATCAATAGTATTTCTGCTCGTTCAAATGGTGAAATCAATGTACAGGCAATTATGGAAGCGATGCATGGCGGTGGTCATATGACAGCTGCCGCAACACAACGTAAGGATGCGACAGTGAAAGAACTAAAAGAAGAGTTAATTAATATTATTGAACAGCAGAAGAAGGAGGCAGAAGATGAAAGTAATTCTTAAACAAGATGTTAAAAAAGTAGGTAAGCGCGGAGATATCGTCGATGTATCTGATGGTTACGGAAGAAATTTCTTAATCGCAAGAGGCCTTGCGGTTGCGGAATCTAAGGCTAGCTTAGAAATCTTAAAGGAACAGAAATCAGAAGAAGCTGCACTAGAAGCACAGCGTGAACAAGAAGCGCGTGAAAAAGCTGCCTTATTAGAAAAGACAGTAGTTACTTTCACAGTGAAGTCTGGGAAAGAAGGAAGAGTCTTCGGCTCTGTTTCTACAAAGCAGATTGTAGAAGCTTTGAATAAACAAGGCATTATTATCGAAAAGCGCAAGATTATTGATACAGAACCGATTCATAGTCTTGGCACAACAAGAGTAAAAGTTGAATTACACAAGAATGTAATCGGTACGATCGTTGTGAAAGTACTGGGAAGTGAGAACTAAGTATGTCACGTGTATTACCTTCTGCCCCAGAAGCGGAAGCTAGTTTGCTTGGAACCATGCTTGTATATCCAAGCTCTTCTCGTACAGCATTAGAAGAAGGACTTGAAGCTGACGATTTCTTTATCGAAGCCAATCGTCGGATTTATCATGCATGTGAAGAGCTATATCAAGAAGGAACGCAAATTGACTCTACCACTGTTGCGACACGTTTAAAGGATACTGATCTTTTAGATAAGTCTGGTGGAATGGAGTATATTCTAAACTTAATGAACGCAGCAGTAACGAGTGCAAATACACTAACATATGTGAATTTGATTCGAGATAAAGCGATGATGCGTCGTATGATTGAAGCGGCTGAAAGGGTTGCGGAAGAAGGTTTTAGTGGACAAACAGATTTAAATGATTATTTAGATCGTTCCGAGAAAGAAATCTTGAATGTGTCTCGTAATCGTAAAGCTGGTGAGTTTAAGAATCCAAATGATGTCTTAAACGAAGTGTTGAAGACGATTCGTGCAGCCGCAGAAAATTCATCTGAGATTACTGGCTTAAAGACAGGCTTTAATGATTTGGACCGTATTACGCATGGTTTACAGCGTGGTGATATGATTGTTTTAGCTGCGCGCCCATCTATGGGTAAGACAGCGGTTGCGTTAAATTTAGCGATGAATGTTGCGCTAATCCCACAAGCACAGAAGGGTGCGATAGCGATTTTCTCACTTGAGATGGGTGCAGAACAGCTCGCGATGCGTTTATTGAGTGCGAAGAGTCATATCCAAGGTGATAAGTTAAAAACAGGTCGTTTAACCAATGAAGAGTGGAACCGTATTAACGAAGCTTCATCAGAATTAAAGGCTTCCAATATCTATATCGATGATATGGCAGGAATCAAGATTCCTGAAATTTTCTCCAAGTGTCGTCGATTACAGGCAGAGCATGGATTAAACATGGTTATGATTGACTATATTCAGTTAATTAGTGGACCATCGGATCGTACTGGCGGAAATCGTCAACAGGAAGTATCTGATATTTCGCGTAGTTTAAAAGCTCTTGCACGTGAATTGAAGGTGCCTGTTGTGGCATTATCACAGTTAAGCCGTAGTGTCGAAGCGCGTGAAGATAAGCGTCCTATGTTAAGTGACTTGCGCGAATCTGGAGCGATTGAGCAGGATGCCGATATCGTTATGATGTTGTATCGTGAGTCTTACTATAACGAAGAAGCAAAAGAACAAGCAAAAGAATCTGGAACAGAGCGTCTAGAAATCAATCTTGCAAAGCATCGTAATGGTGCGACAGGTAGGGTATATGTAGCGTTTGAGGCAGATACTAACGCACTCTATAACATTGCCCCAAATAAACCACAATAATGAAGGAGGAAGGCATGAAAAACTTGATTGCTGTAACAATATGCTTAGTGTTATCAATCGCAATTGTTATCGTGCCTTCTTTTTTCTATCCTTCTTTTGAAGGAATTGAAGCTGGCACAGCAGGTAACTTTAATCAGACTGTAGAAGTAACGACTTCTGACGCACATAAGATTTATAAATTATATGAAGATCAGAAATTGATTGGTATCATCAAAGATAAGACTTATATGGATGAACATCTAAATACCGTATATAAAGTAAAGTATGCAAGCATGTTTCCAAATACACATATTGGGATTGCGGATAATATGTATCTTGTAGAAGAGATGAGTACAAATGTCTATACAGATGTTGATGCAGAAATCATGCAGTATTTAGATGATCATTCTCTATATAGTGTTGCCTGTAAATCAATTTCTTTCTCAGATAATAATGAAGAGTATGCAAGAATCTTTGTAAAGTCAGAAGATATCTATCAAGAAGCTTTACAAAAGTATCTTTCTTATTTCATCGATGAAGATACATTGGAAGCCATTCACGAACATCATGCAATTTCAAACCTAACGGAATATGGTGTGATGACAATGGGCTTTAAAATCAATGAAACAATACAGATTGCAGATGCCTACGCATCCGTTAAGGATATTAAAACCACGGAAGAAGAAGTATTACATTATTTATCCTATGGTGATAATGAAAATCTAGTATATTACACGGTTGAAGAAGGAGATACGCTAGATTCGATTGGTTTACAGAATTATGGATTAACTGCTGAACAGTTACGGCGTATTAATCAAGATGTTATTAAAGATAGCAGTCAACCATTAACTGCAGGTACAAAACTCTGTGTAACTTACTTCACATCTCCAATCGATGTGTATGTTTATAAACAAAGACTACAGAAGGAAACATTGTTTTATAAGACTTCTGTATTAGAGGATAATACTGTTGAAAGTGGTCAAACAGTTGTCAGACAAAGTGGTGCAAATGGTTCAAAGAACGTGCTTTACCATGAAACATGGGTAAATGGAGTACTCAAAACAGGAACAGAACTTTCATCTGTTGTAACAGCAGCCGGACAAGATGAAGTTGTAGCAATTGGAAAGAATACTGATCTGGGAATTGGTAGTGGTAGTTTTGCTTATCCGGTTGAACATCCTGAAATTATTTGTGAATATGGTTGTTATGCAGGATTTGAGTCGATTGATTTTATCAATCGATATAATCGATGGGGCAATGTTATGGCTGCTGATACTGGGGTCATCAAAGAAAAAGGTTATACAGATGAATTAGGAAATTACGTCATTATTGACCACCACAATGGCTATCAGAGTATATATGGTCATCTATACTTACCATGTGCACTGGAAGTTGATACAGTTGTAAGAAAAGGTGATGTTATCGGTAAGATTGGTATGACTGGAAAAGCGACAGGACCACATGTAACATTTAGCTTATTGCAGAATGGTAAGTCGGTGAATGCATGTTCTGCATTAATGGATTGTGAGGGTTTAGACTGATGATGGACTTTGCACTACTAGCGAGTGGTTCAAAAGGGAATAGTTTTGTAATTGTAGATGGCACTACAAAAGTTATGATTGATTGTGGCACAACAAAGAAATATTTATTTGAACACCTAAAAGAATTACAGATATCATTAGATGATTTGGATGCAGTGCTAATTACACATAATCATTCTGATCATATATCGCAGATTAAGCATTTTGCATCACTACCAATCTATTCTCCAATTGAAATACCAAAGATTGATACTTTCTACGTAAAGCCTGGTTCTTCGTTTACAGTTGAAACTTTACGTTTTACGCCAATTGCGTTATCGCATGATGCGTTAAATACAGTTGGATATATCGTTGAAAATGGAACTGAAAAACTTGTATATGTTACAGATACTGGCTATATCAATGAGAAACATATTCCACGCATCAAAGATGCGGACTATATTGTGTTAGAGTCAAATCATGATGTACAGATGTTGATGGCGACTAGTCGTCCACAGTTTACCAAACAGAGAATTTATAGTGATACAGGGCATTTGTGCAATGAGGATTGTGCAGCTGTTCTTGATAAAATCGTGACAGAGAAGACAAAGATGATTATTCTCGCACATTTGAGTGAACAAGCAAATACACGCAAGAAAGCACTTGATACAACAGTACATGCATTACAAAATCATTCTGGATTACTACATAAAAATCTGCTTGTATGTGCAGCAGGCCAGTATGAGATGATTAGAAAGGGTATATATGATGAAAAAGTTGATGCCGGTAGCGTTAGCGCTATTATTGGTATGGAATCTAGTCCTAACAATGATGTTGATTCGGAATCTGCAGAAGAATAATACAGGTAATAGTTCCCTTGAAGATATGAATAGTACAAACTACACGACATCTGACTATACGAGTGCGATTGAAAAGAGCAGAAGTAGTGTGGTTACGGTTGAAAGTGATGGTTCTTACTATAGTGGAATTATCATTGCGAAAGAAAAGGAAACAGTCCACATTTTAACAACTGCAAAGGCAATAAAGAATGGTAGCCCAAACGTTGTGTTTGATAGTGGTGTACGTGTTAGTTCTACCGTGGTTGGCGATGATTTTGAAAGTGGTATTGCGCTTATCCAAGTTGCGATAAATTTTGAAGTGAAACCTTTTACGATTTTAGATACAACTGCTTTAGCACAAGGTGCGAATGTAGTTGTAATGAGTGGTAGAAACCTAACGACTGGTAGTGCAGTTGTTAGTAGTGGTATTGTTTCAGAACCTGGTGTTTGGCGAATGAATGGTACGACAACTTGGCTATCTTCCATGCTAGAAATGGATACACCTATCACTTCGATTCAAGAGGGTGGTGCTGTCATTGATTTAAATGGATCTCTCGTTGGTGTTGTTGCGAGTCAACCATTCCAAGGTAATTCTCGTATGGAATATGCGATTACTGCCAATGAAATCAAACTGATTTACAACGCACTCAAAACAAATGGAAAAGTTACACGTGGTGCATTAGGTGTTGTGATGCGTAATATTTCAAGTATGCTTGCATATGAAAAGAGTGCACAGGGCATTAACATTGATATGAAGACTGGTGTATATGTTCAAACAGTTGTCGAGAAGAAAGATGCGGGAGATACTCTTCAGGTTGGAGATATTATCACTATGATTGATGGAATTGAAATGACTTCGTATCAAGATGTGATTGCGAGAATGTACATGCATTCAGCTGGTGATACTGTAAATGTATCCATCATCCGTGGTGGTGAAAGTAAGCAGATTGGTGTGGTTTTACAATGATTAAGATTATTGCCTGCGGCAAAGTAAAAGAGAAGTGGATGAAGGATGGCATCGCAGAGTATGTAAAACGTATCCGCCCTTACGATAAGATTGATGTTATTGAAGTACAAGATGAGAAAGCACCAGAGACAAATTCCGCTGCTGAAAATGAACAAGTAAAGGTGATAGAAGGGCAGCGGATATTAAAAAATATCCGTGATGATGAATATCTGATTTTACTAGATCTTGCGGGTGTGGATATCGATTCTATCGCGCTAGCGAATAAAAATACAGGATTGTTATAATCGTGCTAGAAGTAAGATTACATTTGTGATTGGTGGCTCTTTAGGGTTGAGCAATGAATTAATTCAGCGTGCTGACTTCCGTTGGCGTATCTCTAAGGCTACCTTTCCACATCAACTTTGTAGAATACTAGTAGTAGAACAAATCTATCGTAGTTTTTCGCATTCTTCATAACGAGCCATATCATAAGTAAATTTCTAAGATAGAAATATTGTATCGAATTGCAACTTCTATATATGTAACCGCTTGTATCTGAAACAAGTATGTTATAAAATACAGATATAGTAAGTAAAAATTATCAGGAGGATAAACCAATGAAAGAAATTACTGTTACAGTTGTTGACCCAGTAGGATTACATGCACGTCCTGCTACAGTTGCTGTAAATGCTGCAAGCAAGTTTAAGAGTGAAGTGAAGGTATCTTACAAGGGCCGTACAGTGAATATGAAGTCTATTATGGGTGTTATGTCACTTGGAATTCCTACACAGTCTGAAATTACAATTTCCTGTGAAGGTGATGACGAAGATTCAGCTGTTAAGACAATTGAAGACGTATTACGCGCTCAAAAAGTTATTGCTTAATAGATAACAATAAGGGGAGAAAGATGTTTTGACATCTTTCTTTTTTAATATGCTAAAAATAAGATTAAGGAGCTAAAAAAATTATGTATTTAGATGAATATAAGCGTTGGCTTTCTGCAAACTTAATCGATTTTGATTTACATGCAGAATTAGCTAGTATTGAAAATGATGATGAAGCAATCAAAGAAAGATTTGCGGTAGCTTTGAAGTTTGGTACAGCTGGTTTAAGAGGTACTCTTGGTGCTGGCACAAACCGTATGAATATTTGGGTTGTTCGTCAAGCAACACAGGGTGTTGCGGATTGGGTTAAGACCCAAGGTGGTACACAGACTGTTGCGATTAGTTATGATAGCCGTTTAAAGGGTTGGACTTTTGCGAAGGATGCGGCTGCAGTACTAGCCGCAAATGGTATCCATGTTCGTCTATATGATGAACTAATGCCTGTACCTGCTTTGAGCTTTGCGACAAGATACTATCACTGCAACGCAGGTATTATGATTACCGCATCACACAATCCTGCAAATACAATGGCTTTAAAGCGTATGGACCAGATGGTTGTCAGATGACAGATGATGCGGCTGCGATTGTATATGACCAGATTCAAAAGACAGATGTACTAACTGGTGCGAAATACATTACTTTTGCGGAAGGTGTAGAGAAGGGCTTGATTCAGTTTGTTGGAGATGATTGCAAGGAAGCACTTTATCAAGCAATTGAATCTAGACAAGTTCGCCCAAATCTTTGCAAGACTGCAGGTTTGAAACTTGTGTATTCCCCATTAAATGGTACAGGTCTTGTGCCTGTAACACGTGTGTTACGTGATATGGGTATCACAGATATTACGATTGTTCCTGAACAGGAATATCCAAATGGATACTTTACAACCTGTCCTTATCCAAACCCTGAAATTTATGAAGCCTTAGAGAAGGGCTTGGAACTTGCAAAGAAGGTTGGTGCTGATTTAATGTTGGCAACTGATCCTGACGCTGACCGTGTAGGAATTGCGATGAAGTGTCCAGATGGTTCGTACGAACTCGTATCTGGTAATGAAATGGGTGTACTCTTACTGGACTACATTTGTGCTGGACGTATTGAGAAGGGTACTATGCCTAAGAATCCAGTCGCTGTGAAGTCTATTGTATCTACACCACTAGCAGATTTAGTTGCGAAGCATTATGGTGTTGAACTACGTCATACATTAACAGGTTTCAAGTGGATTGGTGATCAGATTGCACAACTTGAAGTGCATGGTGAAGAAGAACGTTTCATCTTTGGCTTTGAAGAGAGTTATGGTTACTTAGCTGGTTCTTATGTACGCGATAAGGATGCGATTGTTGGATCAATGTTAATTTGTGAGATGGCTGCGTACTATCGTAGTATTGGCTCTTCCATCAAACAGCGTCTAGAAGAAATTTATGCACAGTATGGACGTTTCCTCAACAAGGTTGATAGTTATGAGTTCGATGGCCTTTCTGGTATGGATAAGATGGCTGGTATCATGAATACACTTCGTACAAATCCTCCGGTGGAATTTGCTGGACGTAAGGTTGTTTCTCTAACAGATTACAACAAGCCTGAAGAGACAGGTTTACCGAAAGCAAATGTACTTATCTTTGGTTTAGAAGATGGGGCTACAGTTGTTGTTCGTCCTTCTGGTACAGAGCCTAAGATCAAGACATACTTTACAACTTTAGGTAAGGACTTGGCTGAAGCACAGAAGGAAAAGGATGAGCTAGCAGCAGTACTTAAGCCTTTATTCTCCTAAGAATTAGAATATAGATAGATGCAGGTTGATATCTGCATCTTTTTTCTACGTTAGTTTATACGTTTTTCGTTATCTATCTGTATTCATTCGATACTGTCAATGTTAAAATGAATGTAACGTAGTTACGGAGGATCACGTATGAATTTAGAACGTATCATTGAAGAGTTTCATCAGGGTCATTCCTTGAATGCATATGAGCTGTTTGGCGCCCACTTTGTGGACGAGGGAGTACGTTTCACAGTGTATGCGCCCCATGCGGAAAACGTATGGGTCGTTGGATCATTTACAAACTGGGATGAAAATCAAATCTTGATGGAGAGAATGAACTTTCAAGGTGTATGGACAATTACTGTACCATCTTTAAATGAGTGGGAAGTTTATAAGTATAAGATTCAAACTAGAACAGGAAATATTCTATATAAAGCTGACCCATTTGCTTTCTATAGTGAAACAAGACCAAATACAGCAAGTAAGCTTGTTGATTTAGGCAAGTTATCTTGGACGGATGAGAAATGGTTGAATAACCGTAGTCTAAACTTTGATAAGCCAATGAATATTTATGAGTTATATGTTGGTGGATGGAAGCGTAATGGGGAACATCCATATTCGTATGACATGCTTGCGGATGAACTAATTCCATATATCAAAGAGAATGGTTATACACATATTGAACTAATGCCTCTTAGTGAGTATCCTTTTGATGGATCGTGGGGATATCAAGTCAGTGGTTACTATTCCTTAACAAGTCGTTATGGAAATCCTAAGGAGTTTAACCGCTTTGTGGACCGTTGCCATGCGGCAGGAATCGGTATCATTATTGACATGGTGCCTGTTCACTTTGTGAAGGATGACTTTGGATTACGTTACTTCGATGGCGAAGCGTTATATGAATATCCAAATGAATACGATGCGAATTCTGAATGGGGTACGATGAACTTTAATTTGTGGAATGAAGAAGTACGTTCGTTCTTGATGTCCTCTGCAGCGTTCTGGGTAAATATGTATCATATGGATGGTATTCGTATCGATGCGGTTTCTAATCTTATTTATTGGGCTGGTAATCGTGATAGAGGAACCAATGATGGTGCTATTTACTTTGTGAAACGTTTGAACTATTACATGCATAAGGAATTTCCGACTGTCATGATGATTGCGGAGGATAGCTCCGATTTTCCAAATGTAACAGCACCTACGGAAAAGGATGGATTGGGTTTTGACTATAAGTGGGATCTTGGTTGGATGAATGATACGCTGAAGTATTATGGAACGGATCCTATCTATCGTTATTACGATCATCACAAGTTGACTTTCTCAATGGCATACTTCTATAGTGAGAAGTTCTTAATGCCATTTAGTCATGATGAAAATGTACATGGTAAGCATACTGTTATTGACCGTATGTGGGGTGACTATGATGCAAAGTTTGCACAAGCAAAGAATTTGTATGCATACATGTATGCCCATCCTGGTAAGAAGTTAAATTTCATGGGAAATGAGCTTGGCTCTTTCCGTGAATTTGATGAGACACGTCAGATTGACTGGGAATTACTCCAGTATCCAAAACATTATTCCTTTAATCTATTTATTAAAAAGTTAAATGAGTTATATCTATCGCATGCATGCTTGTATGAAGGTGATTATAGCTATGATGGCTTTAAGTGGATTGATGCGGATAATAATGTACAGAGTGTATATTCCTTCTATCGTAATAGTAAGGATGAATATCTTGTGTGTGTATTGAACTTAAGTAATACAACATATGAAAACTTTGAGTTGGAGATGCCACAAAGTGGATACTATAAGGAAATCTTGAACTCAGATGACCAGATTTATGGTGGTAATGGTATGGTTCATCCAAGAGCAATCCGTACTTCTAAGAAGACTGGAAAGAATCTCTTGAAGATGAATCTTGCGCCATTTGCGGCTGTTTGGTTTGTAGCGAAGAAAAACAGAGGTAAGAAATAAAGATGTCAGTATTTAATGCGTATTTAGATGATTTTGGAAAGATAACAGTAACGATTGATCGCGGTTTTTATCAGGGTGAATCAAGTCGTTTCCAATTGACGGGGATGGGCGGTTATGTTGAGGAACTATCAATTGAAGGTGTTGAGACACATGAAAGTTTTATCTTGTATCGTCTAAAGGGTCTATATGAGCCTAATTTCCGCATGGATTATCAAGTGCGTGAAAGTCATGGTAGATACACACCGCTAGTTGCTAGACTCATTGTAAAGCGTGAACGCTTCAATGCCTTGTATGGATATGAGAAAGATGATTTGGGATCACATTATTCACCAGAACATACATGGTTTAAGGTGTGGGCACCAACAGCTGTTAATGTAACACTGTCATTAGATGTCAGTGGTGTTCAGATATTAAAGGCAATGGAGCCTAGTGAAATGGGTACTTGGTATGTAAAGGTGCCTGGTGACTTTAAACATGCGACATATACATATTTAGTAGAGCGTAATGGTAAAGTAGTGAAGTCACTAGACCCATATGCATATAGTTGTAATGGTAATGCAAAGGCAAGTGCTGTTATTGATTTGTCTGAGTTAGATAAGATTAAGGATTATCCGATTGAGGAGCCAATCGCACCTACAGAATCGATTATCTACGAATGTAGTGTTCGTGATATGACAATGCATCCACTTACAGGGACAAAAACACATGGAAAGTTTAGCTCTCTATGTGAGGATGGAACTGAGTATAGGGGTCTACCTACCGGTTTAAACTATATAAAATCCTTGGGTGTAACGCATGTACAGTTCATGCCATTAACAGACTTTAGTACAGTTGATGATTTTAAACCTGAACTTAACTACAACTGGGGATATGACCCTCGTCAGTATCTATCTTTAAAGGGTAGTTTTAGTTCTGATCCAGACCATCCATATGTACGCATGAAAGAGTTTAAAGAACTTGTGGCTTGTCTTCACCGCAATCATCTACGTGTTACATTAGATGTTGTTTTTAATCATGTGTATGATGTTGCGGAAACTGCGTTTGATTGTTTGGTTCCATATTATTATTTCCGTTATAACGAAGAAGGATATATGTCTAACGGTTCTTATTGTGGTAATGATTTTGCCTCAGAGATGCCGATGGCTTCTAGATACCTAGTTTATGTGATTCGTAATTTAATGCAGATTTATGGTATTGATGGTTTCCGCTTTGACTTAATGGGTATCATTGATGTTGCAACGATGAATAAGATTCGTAATGAAGCGATTCGTAATAACCCAAGTGCACTCATTTATGGTGAGGGTTGGGATATGCCAACGATGTTACAGGGATCGCAAAAAGCAAATATTCATAACCAAGGTGCGATGCCTCATATTGGTCACTTTAATGATTATTTCCGTGATGTAATCAAAGGAAAGACGAGTGAGAGTGAGAAGTATGAACGTGGATATGCGACTGGTAACTGGAATAACGCATTTGCTAGCTTGGCAGCACTAACAGGAAATGTTCTAGATACACCGCATTTTAAGAGATTCTTCTCTCCAGATCAGTCTATCAATGGTTTTGAAACGCATGATAATAGTACCGTATGGGATAAGATGCATGCATGTTGTAATAATGAAGATAGAGCCACTCGTATTCGTCGTCAGAAGATGATGATTGCGATTACGATGGTTTCACAAGGTGTACCATTTGTACATGCTGGTTTTGAATTCTGTGGTACAAAGAAGGATAATCATAACTCCTATAATGCACCAGATGAAATCAACCGTATGGATTGGGAAAGAATGGAATATTATCAAGAAGTTGTGAAGTATTTCCGTAAAGCAACTGCTCTACGCAGATCCGTAAGTGAATTCTGTCTGAAATCTGCGTTAGAAATCAATGAAAAAGTGAAAGTTTGGGTTGCGGATGACCAGACGGTGTTCTATGATATTGCAGGTTCGAAAGGCAATGCAGAAACGATTCGTGTCATGATTAATCCATCAACGGGTGATCGCTTCTATCGTTTTGATGAGGAGTGGCAAGTTATCTTTGATGAAAATGGAAATAGCCAAGAAGCTAAATCAAGTCATGTATGTGTTCTAGCATTAAGCCTTATCGTTTGCAAGAGGTAGAAGATGGGATTATTTGGAAATCTATTCGATAGTGAAAAAAGACACTTTCATCAAGCTGAAGTACTCGCAGATAAAGTTTTGAAATTGGAAGAGACTTATGCGCAGAAATCAGATGATGAGTTACGTGAAGTAACAAAACAACTACAAGAAAAAATACAGGCAGGAGCATCTTTAAAAGATGTACTGCCTGATGCTTTTGCGAATGCTCGTGAAGCCGCAAAGCGTGTCCTAAATGAGTTTCCATATCGTGTTCAGGTATTAGGTGGTGTCCTACTACATGAAGGTGATATTGCGGAGATGAAGACTGGTGAAGGTAAGACGTTAACAGCTGTTATGCCGATTTACTTACATGCCTTAGCAGGTAAGGGGGCACATGTTGTAACTGTCAATGAGTATCTTGCCAAACGTGATGCGGAATGGATGGGACGTGTATATACGTTCCTTGGCCTAACGGTAGGATGTAATTTGCATTCACTTTCTGAAAGTGAAAAAAGAGATGCGTATGCTTGTGATATTACCTATACAACAAATTCAGAACTAGGCTTTGATTATCTAAGAGATAACATGGTAATGCGTAAGGAACAACGTGTTTTACGTGGTTTGCACTACGCAGTATTGGATGAGGTTGACTCCATCTTAATCGATGAAGCTAGAACACCTTTAATTATCAGCGGCCCTGGGCCAGTATTAGACCAGCAGTATATTCAGGCTGATCGTTTGCGAAGAGTTGTAAGAGAGATGTTGATTTTGAAATTGACCGTGAAGACCGTACCGTTGTATTAACGGATGCTGGTTTAAAGAAAGCTGACCGTGCCTTCGGCATTGAAAACATCTATAATGGTGAACATGCAAGCATAGTTCATTATATTCAAAATGCAATGCGCGCTAACTACCTCATGACTAGGGATGTTGAGTATGTAGTGGGTGATGATGAAATTATTCTTGTAGACCAGTTTACTGGTAGAAAGATGGCTGGCCGTGAATTCAGTGATGGATTACATCAGGCAATTCAAGCCAAAGAAAATGTTGGTATCAAGCAAGAAACAATTACACTTGCGACAATTACTTATCAGAACTTCTTCCGTTTATATGACCTGTTAAGTGGTATGACTGGTACGGCAAAGACAGAAGAAGATGAATTCTTGAATACCTATAACATGCGTGTGTATGAGGTGCCTACCAATAGACCTATAGCACGTATTGATGAACCGGATCTAGTATTCAAAGATAGACATGAAAAATATGAGGCAATCGTTAAACATACAAAAGAACTGCATGAAAAGGGACAGCCAGTCTTAATCGGTACATTATCTATCGGTATCAATGAAGCACTCAGTGAAATGTTAAAGAAACAGAATATTCCTCATCATGTATTAAATGCAAAAAATGATGAAAATGAAGCTGAGATTATTGCGAAGGCTGGGCAAAAGTTTGCGGTAACAGTTGCGACGAATATGGCTGGTCGTGGTACGGATATTAAGCTTGGAGAAGGTGTTGCACAGCTTGGTGGTCTTGCGGTACTTGGTAGTGAACGTCATGAAGCAAAGCGTATCGATAATCAGTTGCGTGGACGTTCTGGTCGTCAAGGTGATCCAGGCTTCTCAAGATTCTATTGTTCCATGGATGATGATTTGATTGTGGAATATCATACAGACGAAAGTGAAGGCATGATTGAGCGCTTTGAACATGATAAAGAGAATATCAATAAGATGAGAGCACTCATTGACCGCACGCAAGAAAGAGCAGAAGGTCTACACTTTGATACACGTAAAAATACACTTGAATATGACGATGTATTAATGGCACAACGTCATTTGATCTATGACCAACGAGATAAGGTGCTTGATCTTGAGGATATGGAACCACTCGTTTATGAACTTGTGAAGGAGAATGTTTCTGCTGCAATTGAAGGATATTATCAGATTCCAAATAAGAATGATGCAAAGGAGAAACTTGCACAATATTTAAATAGTTTAGGAATTGATGGTAAACAGTATGCAGAGACAATCCACAGAGGATCACAAGAAGAGATTACGGATGCGATTACAGATGTTTACCATAAACAGACTGCAGAGCTTCCACAAGAAGAATTACAGCGAATGGTAAAGTTTATCTTCTTACAGATTCTTGATCGTGAGTGGATTCACCATGTGGATGTGATGGAACATTTGAAGACGAGTGTTCGTTTACGCAGTTATGCGAATGTAAAGCCAATTGATGCATATCGTGAAGAGGGCTTTAATCGCTTCAATGCCATGATGCAGAATATCTCTGAACAGACGGTTTCTACATTGTTGCATATTCAAACAAATAATGAATCAGCTATGTAAGCATGATGGAAACCAGAGTACGAATCAAATGGTATTCTGGTTTTTTGTATGCATGATACTAGAAAATGATATGGTTTTCAGAAATAAAGTCTGTGTAATAGTGAAAAACTTACAAGTATAGATATAAATCATAAAAAAATAATATTGTTAGGGGGTACTATTTTTGTGAAAAAAATGGTCTATCATGTTTTTAATAAATGGAGGGAACATAATAATGAAAAGATTGAGTATCTCTTTGGTTACTCTTGTTTTGGCTGCATCTCTTGTTGGCTGTAACAAGGCAACTGAGACAACAACGTCCAGTAAAATGAAGCCTGGTACATATACAGCTTCTACTGCTGGTATGAACGACGATGTTACGGTAGAAGTAGAAGTAACAGAAAATGAAATTAAGTCAGTTAAGGTGACTTCTCACGCTGAAACTCCAGGTATCGGTGGGGAACTTGTTGACAAGGATGGAAAGGTTGTTACAACTGGGGGTGTAGCACCTGTTCAATTAATTCCAGAAGAAATCGTTAAGAATCAAAGTTTATCAGTTGATAATGTGACTGGTGCAACAATTACATCAGGAGCTATTAAAACTGCTGTTAAGGACGCTATCAAACAAGCAGGTGGCGATCCAGATGCATTTAAGAAAGAAGTAACTTACGAAGATAGAAAAGACGTTGAAGCTGACGTTGTCGTAGTAGGTGGCGGTGGAGCTGGTCTTGCGAGTGCTGTTGAACTCTTACAGAATGGTAAGAGCGTAGCAATTATCGAAAAAGCCGGTGAAATCGGTGGTGATACATTAGTTTGTGGTGCGATTTATAATGCACCAGACCCAGCATTACAACAGCATGCTGAAATGAGTGATGCTGTAAAGACTACAATTGAGAAGGCTTTAGCTGAAACTCCAATTAATGATCAACATGCAGCATTACAAGCTGAAGTACAAGCACAATGGGATGCATATAAGGCTGCTGGTAGAACAGACCTATTTGACTCCAAGGAATGGTATGCATTACAGACTTGGATCAATGGTGATAAGGTTGCAAATCTCGATCTTGTTAAGGCATTATGCTATAACGCATTTGGTGGATATGAATGGATCGAATCTATGGGTATGACATTCCAGGATAAGATCTCTCAGGGTGCTGGTTCCTTATGGCAACGTACACACACACATCTACAATGAAGATGGGTACAGGCTTTATCTCCGTATATGCTGATATGCTTGAAAAGTATGGTGATAAGGTTACATTATTAACAGAAGCTACAGCTACAAAACTTGTTCTTGATAATAATAAAGTTACAGCTGTTAAGGCTACGGATAACCATACAGGTAAAGAAATTACATTTACAGCTAAGGATGGCGTCGTATTAGCTACTGGTGGTTTCGGTGCTAACGCTAAGATGGTTCAGGAATACAATACAACAGGTAAGTGGCCAGATCTTTCTAAGACAGGCACAACAAACCGTTTCTCAGCATCACAGGGTGATGGTATCACAATGGCTAAGGATGCTGGTGCTTCCTTAACAGATATGGAACAATTACAGCTTCTATATCTAGGTAACTTGGTAGATGGTCAGATTTCTAAGTTCCCAGCACGTGCAGTTAACGGTACAGACCAGATTATCTTTATCAATAAGGAAGGTAAGCGCTTCGTTCGTGAAGACGGTCGTCGTGACCAGATTTGCGGTGGTGTTCTAAATCAAACTGATAAGATGTTCTATATCCTTGAAAGTGGCGATGGTGCTGGTTATAAGGATATCAAGGACCCAGAGTGGAGAAGTGGTGACGGATTCACATTTGAATACCTTGAAAAGAATGGATTCATCATTTACGCTGATACATTAGAAGAACTCGCTAAGAAGTTAGATATGGATCCTGCAACATTACAGGCAACTGTAGATGAATTCAATAAGAGTGTTGAAAGTGGAAGTGATGAATTCGGAAGAACTCTATACTCTACAAAACTCGAGCATGGACCATGGGTTGTAACTCCTCGTCAGGCTTGTGTTCACCATACAATGGGTGGTGTAACAATCGATGCGGAAGCACGTGTGCTCAATGAAAAGGGAGAGCCAATCAAGGGCTTATACGCTGCTGGTGAAATTACTGGTGGTATCCATGGTGCTAACCGTTTAGGTGGTAACGCTGTAGTAGATACAGTTGTATTTGGTAAGTTATCTGCTGATACATTACTCGCTGACACAAAATAGTAAGTCATAAGAATTAATAAGTTAAGGTCTGAGTTCGCTCAGACCTTTGTTGTAAACAGGGAGAAATGAATATGAATAAACTTATAAAGGCATTTCTTACATGTACGATTATTTTTTTAGCAGGATGTAATCTATTTCCCGAGAAAAGTAAGAAACCTGTTATTTATCTATATCCAGAGGAGATAACTGAGGTTGATGTAAAAGTAAATCTTGATGGTAAGTTTACCACAACATATCCAAAGTACAATGATGGCTGGAATGTTGTGGCAGAGCCAGATGGAACACTACATGCACTAGATAACAAGGATTCGTATTACTGCTTATTCTGGGAAGGTATTGTGAATTATACTCCAGACTTTTCAACTGGCTTTGTTGTAAAAGGGTCAAATACAGAAGCTTTCTTGGAAGAGTCACTCACTAAACTAGGATTAAATGATCGTGAGAGAAATGAGTTTATCATTTATTGGTTACCATACATGCAGGACAATGCCTATAACTTAATCTCTTTCCAGAATGAAAACTATACTGACCACGCTGAATTAGATATTTCACCAAAGCCAGATACAGTGATTCGCGTCATGATGGCTTGGAAACCGTTGCAAGAATCAATAATGATTCAACCGCAAAAGTTAGACAGTGTAGAACGTAAGGGTTTTACAGTGGTTGAATGGGGTGGAACGGAATATAAATAGTAATATTTCTCAAAGATAATACTTCTGTTATACTTAGAAACAAGGAGAATGAATAGATGAAAATAAGAAAGTTTTTACTTGGCTTGATTGCCATGGCACTTCTTTGTGTAATTTCACCTGTACATGCAGAAGAAACGAATGCTGATTTCGATCAGTTTATGCGAAATGAATTTATCCAAATGATGGAAGATGATTATACATCATTACATTTTGCATTAAAGGATTATGAAAAATATGGTATCACAAAACCACAGCCAACGATTGGTGAACCTCCAACTTTAGATAACTCAAAGAGTATCGCAAAAGTAGAGGAGTCTTTAAAGGGATTAGAGAAGTTCAATTATGACGAGTTGTCAGATATACAACAGCATGATTATGATACATATAAGTATTACTTAGAAAGTACTCGTGAACTCTTGAATTATCCAATGTTTGATTTCCAGTTCTTACCAAATCGTGGTATTCAGAGTAATTTAATTACAAACTTTACAGAGTTTGTGTTCTACAAGCAAGAAGATATCGATGATTATTTATCTGTATTAGAGAGTGTTCCAGCATATATTGAAGGTGCACTAGAAGTTACGCGTACGCAGGTACAAAATGGTTACTTCATGACAGATGATGCTTTAGATAGTACATTAGATGGAATTGAAAAGTTTGTTGCAAAGACAGACAATAACCCACTCATTCAGATTTTTAATCAGAATGTAGATAAGTTTGAGGGCTTGAGTGAGGAACAGCGTATTACATATAAGGAAAAGAATCGTGATTTTATCTTAAACACATACATTCCTGAATATCAGAAGCTTGCACAAGAACTTGAAACATTCCGTGGGACACGTACATCATTAAGTTTGTATGATTTACCTGATGGGAAAGAATATTACGCAGCATTATTACGTTCAAAGTCAAGTTCATCCGCTTCTTTACAAGAATTATTTGATTTAACAGATGAGCAGTTAAAGAAGTTAATTGATGAAGCTAGAACTCTGTATTTGAATGCTAAGAAGAATGATAACTTAGAAGAAGCATTACCAGAGAAGGATCCTACAGAGATTCTCAATACATTACAAGGACATTTACAGGAGTTCCCAGAAGGTCCTGCAGTAACATTTACAGCAAGTTACTTAGATCCATCTGTTGCTAATGATGCGATTGTTGCGTACTACATGCAGCCACCAATTGATGATTTCTCTAACAATGTGATTAAGATTAATGGTGATAATGTAAATTCAACAAATGAAATGTATACTACTTTAGCACACGAAGGTTTCCCTGGTCACTTATTCCAGATTACTTGGTATTTGAATACAAATCCAAATCCATTACGTACACAGCTCAGCAATATTGGTTATACAGAAGGCTGGGCAATGTATTGTGAGGATGTTGCTTGGGCATATTCTGAATTAAATGATGGTGCAAAGGAAGAAAATCGTATCAACACAAACTTAAACTATATCTTACCTGCGCAGGCTGATTTCTTAGTAAATGGCATGGGATGGGATGAGAAGAAGTTAGGAAAGTATTATGAATCATTAGGATTAAATGCTTCTGCAGCTTCAAATGTTATTTCAACTGTAACACAAGAGCCTGGTTCTATCGTGCCTTATGGTATTGGTTTAACATACTATCTTCACTTCCGTGATCAAGCGCAGGCTGCTCTTGGAAAGAAGTACGATGTAGTAGAATTCAACCGTATGTTACTAACAAATGGTGATCGTCCATTCGATATCGTACAGAAGGATCTAGAGAAATATCTTGAAGCTAGTGGTGCTAGTGCTACAACTCCTAGTTCTAACAAACCATTTGTCAATCCAGGTAAGATTGGTCTTTGGGTATCGTTAGCAGCTACAGTGTTAATTTTAGTTGTTGTTTTCGTTCGCAAGAGAAGAGAAAATAACTATCAATAAAATAGTGAAAAATCATACCGAAGTGGTATGATTTTTTATATAAGAGGAGCAAGTACTAAAATGGATAACCAATGGACAGAATGGCTACATCAAGAATGGAAAAAAGAATATTTCTTGAAGCTTTCGGAGTTTTTGAAATATGCCTATGAAACAAAAGAGATATATCCACCCAAACAGCAGGTTTTCTCCGCATTTCATCACTGTGATTATTCGGATATCAAGGTAGTTATTCTTGGACAAGATCCATATCATCAAAAAGGGCAGGCACATGGTTTGTGTTTCTCGGTTAATCCAGGTGTTAAGATACCACCAAGTCTTTTGAATATGTACAAGGAATTACAAACAGAATATGGATATCCAATTCCAAATAATGGGTACCTTGTGCCGTGGGCAAAGCAGGGTGTATTTCTGTTGAATACAGTAATGACGGTAGAAGATTCTCATCCGCAGAGTCATGCTGGCATGGGATGGGAGACATTTACAGATCACGTAATACAAAAAATCAATGAAAAGAAAGAACCGGTGGTCTTCCTGCTGTGGGGAAGAGCAGCTAGAAATAAAGCATGCATGATTGATAAAACGAAGCATCTTGTTTTAGAGGCAGCACATCCATCACCTTTATCTGCATACAATGGTTTCTTTGGATGTAATCACTTCAAAAAAGCAAATGAATTTCTAGAGAAAAACAACCGTAAGGGGATTGATTGGCAGATTAAAGATATTTGAGATTTTCATCAAAAAAATTGAATAAAAAAACGAGATATTTTACATATGGTAATGTTCTGATTATCAATATTAGTTTATAATGTAAGCGTATCCATAGTTTTGATTAAGGAGGACTTTATGAGATCTAATGCAATGGTTGCGATGATTCTTGCGGGTGGCCGCGGAAGCCGTCTGCATGACTTGACGAAGAAAGTCGCAAAGCCTGCAGTGCATTTTGGAGGAAAGTATAGAATTATTGATTTTCCACTGAGTAATTGCGCAAATTCAGGTATTAACACAGTAGGTGTATTAACACAATATGAATCCGTTTTATTAAATGCTTATGTCGCAAAAGACCAGTTCTGGGGCCTTGATACAAATGATGGTGGTGTATTCGTTCTTCCACCACGTGAAAGAGATCAGAAAGGTTTTGAAGTATATCGTGGAACAGCAGACGCAATCACACAGAATATTGACTTCTTAGATAGTATTGAACCAGAATATGTACTTATATTATCTGGTGACCATATCTATAAGATGAACTATGAGAAGATGTTAAAGCATCATATCGCAAAGGGCGCTGATGCGACAATCGCTGTATTACAGGTGCCAATGAAGGAAGCTTCTAGATTTGGTATCATGAATTGCGATAAGAATGATATGGTTCAGGAATTTGAGGAGAAGCCTGCACATCCAAAGAGTAATTTAGCTTCCATGGGCATTTACATCTTTACATATAAGACACTACGTAAATACTTACTTGAAGATGATAAGAATGAACAGTCCTCACATGACTTTGGCAAGGATATCATTCCTGCATACTTAGATGATAATAAAGTTCTAGCGGCATACCGCTTTAAGGGATACTGGAAAGATGTCGGAACAATCGATTCACTTTGGGAATCCAATATGGATCTATTGAAGAATGACAATGCTTTAAACTTAGGCGATCCTGATTGGAAGATTTATACAGAAGATGTTAACGCACTACCGCAGTTCATCGGTGAAAATGCGGTTGTACGTAATAGTTACATCACACAGGGTAGTGTAGTATTGGGCAAAGTCAACAATTCCGTCTTAGGTACAAATTCCTTTATTGATGAAGGTGCTGATGTACAGGATTCCGTCATCTTAACAGGTGCTAAGATTGGTGCAGGTGCGAAAATTACACGTTGTATCGTTGCAGATAATGTGGAAATTGGACCTAGTGTTGTATTAGGCTCGGCAGATAGTGATCATATTGAATTGATTGCTAAGAATGTTACGGAGTAGGAGGAGAAATCATGAAAGCTTTAGGTATTATTTCATTTGAAGACAGTTCCGTTAATATTGAGGGACTTGGTGATTTCCGACCTGTTCCAGCAACAGCGTTCATGGGTAGATATCGTATTATCGACTTTATTCTCAGTAACATGACAAACTCAGGTATCGATAGCGTTCAAGTTTACTGTAAAGAAAAGCCACGCAATCTCATCGAACACTTAGGAGATGGACGTCATTACAATATCAACTCCAAACGTGGTAAATTACGTATCTTATTTGGTGAAAAGACATTCTCTTCACCTGTATATAATCATGATATTGCAAACTATATCTTGAACATGCAGTACATTGAAAAAGATAAGAATCCATATGTTGTTATCGCACCAAGTTATTTCATCTATGATATTGACTTTAGTGAAGTATTAGATGCACATATCGAAAGTGGGGCAGATATTACAGCACTCTATACAAATACATCAGATGCTAAGACAGCATTCCATGAATGTGATACATTCACAATGGATAAGGATAAGAGAGTTCTTTCCATTGATAAGAATCGTGGTAAATACAAGACACGTTCTGTTTCCCTAGAAGCATATGTAATGAGAAGGACTTGTTTATTACATTAGTTAAGACAGGTGCAGAGATTTCCTCACTTTACTGGTTTAAGGATGTATTACGTGAAGTAGTAAATGAAGTAGATATTCGTGGATATGCAGTTAAGGGATTTGTTGCATGTATCAACAATCAAAAAGAATACTATCGTATTAACATGTTGCTGAAGGATTACAAGGTTGCCTTTAACTTATTCAAGTCAAATTGGCCAATCTATACGCATACAAATAACTCTAGCCCATCCATATTTGGAGAAGATTCGGATGTTACCGCTAGTGTTGTTGCGAATGGTTGCGGAATAGAAGGTGTCGTTAAGAATTCTATCATTAGCAGAAATGTTAAGGTTGGTAGGGATGCAGTGATTGAGAATAGCATCGTCTTACCAGGTGCTGTTATAGGTGACGGTGTTCACCTTGATCATGTCATTGTTGATAAGTATGCAACAATCCATAAAGTAAAAGAACTTGTTGGAACAGAAGATAATCTGATTTACGTAAAGCGTAGAGATTGTATCTAGGAAGCGAGGAGTATTCAATGAGCAGATCTGTATTGTTTGTAGCAGGCGAAGGCTTACCGTTTATTAAAACTGGAGGTCTAGCAGATGTTATCGGTAGTTTACCAAGAACATTAGCGAAGCGTGGACATGATGTACGTGTTGCTTTGCCTCTATACAAAAAAATTATTGAGAAGCATTATGATAAGCTAGAAAGACTTGGTACAATTCAAGTTCGTTCTGGATGGATTGACCAACCTGCAACGTTCTATCGTTGTGATGTAGATGGAGTAGTGTATTACTTTGTTGAACACCAAGGATATTTTGAAAGAGATGGTCTATATGGTTATGAGGATGATGGCGAAAGATTTGCTTTCTTCCAACGTGCTGTATTAGATATGATTTATTTTATCAACTGGTGGCCAAATATCATTCATGAAAATGACTGGCAGACGGGCATGATGCCTTTAATGGCACATGCATGTTATGCGGATGACTATCGTTATCAACAAATCAAGCACGTCTATACAATTCACAACTTGGCATTCCAAGGTAACTTTGGTGTTGAAATGATGGAGAGTTGTCTAGGACTTGATTACAGTTATTTCGATAATGGTTCCATTAAATTTGATACAGGTATCAGCTTTATGAAGGCTGCGATTGTATACGCAGATAAGATTACAACAGTATCTCCAACATACGCTGAAGAGATTTTGACACAAACTTATGGTGAACGTATGGATTCTGTATTACGTTATCGCCGCGGTGACCTTTGGGGTATTGTAAATGGTATTGATACTGTAGATTGGAATCCAAAGACGGATAAGCATCTTGCGAAGAATTTCGATATTCGAAACTATGTTTCTGGTAAGAAGGAAAACAAGAAGGCTCTACAGGAAACACTTGGCTTAGAGGTGAAGAGCGATGTTGCGCTTATCGGTATCGTATCTCGACTAACAGAACAAAAGGGCATGTATATGGTCACAGAGAAGTTACGTGAGATTATGGACCAGAATGTTCAGTTTGTTGTGCTTGGTACAGGTGAAGCTAACGCAGAGAATGCATTTAAGTGGTTAGAGTCTGAATATAAAGGTAGAGCAGTATACTACTGTGGTTATAACGAAGATCTTGCCCACCTTATCTATGCAGGTTGTGATTTGTTCTTCATGCCTTCCATCTATGAACCATGTGGAATTGGTCAGTTGATTGCCATGCATTATGGTACGCTTCCAATCGTACGTGAAACTGGTGGTCTAAAGGATACAGTGCATCCATATAACCAATATACAGGGGAAGGAAACGGCTTTAGTTTCTGGGCAGCAAATCCAAATGACATGATGTACACACTACGTTATGCCTTAGAACAGTATTACAACAATAAGACTGGTTGGAAGGGCTTAGTGAAGAGTGCAATGAATACTGATGTAAGTTGGGATCAAAGCGCAAATCAGTACGAACAGTTGTATTACTCAATTTGTAACTGGGACTAATAGATTCATAAATAAGTTATCGAGAACAGGCAGAGAAACTTTCTGCCTGTTCTTATGTTTATTGGTAATTGTGAGAGAAAATGATTAAAAATAAAATCAGAAAGTTGGTATATGAAATGAAGAAAGCAATACTATTTGACCTGGATGGTACATTATTACCAATGGATCAGGATATATTTGTAAAGACGTATTTTGGACTAATGGCTAAGAGAATGTCTCAGTTTGGGTATAAGCCAGATGAGATAATTCAGACGATTTGGAAGGGTACTAGTGCAGTTATAAAGAATGATGGGGTACTTACAAATGAGGATGTGTTTTGGAAGTGCTTTTCTGAAGTGTATGGTGATGAACGAACAAAGAATGACCGTGTGAAATTTGATGATTTCTATCGTGAAGATTTCCATAAGGTACAGAGTGCTTGTGGTTTTCAACCGCTTGCGAAAGAAATGATTCAATATGCTAAACAGCAGGGATATAGAGTTGTGCTTGCAACGAATCCTTTATTTCCTAGAATTGCGACAGAGGAAAGAATTCGTTGGGCAGGGCTAGTGCCAAGTGATTTTGAGTTGATTACTACTTATGAAAATAGTCATGCATGCAAACCTAATCTTTTATATTACAAAGAGATACTAAATACTTTAGGCTTAGAGGCTAGTGAATGCTTGATGGTTGGTAATGATATTGGTGAAGATGGCGTTGTAAAGCAATTAGGTATGGATATCTTTTATATTACAGACTGTTTGATCAATCCGGATGGGATTGACATGGAACATGAATTGCATGGAAGTTTTGAGGATTTGAAGGAGTATATTCGAAGAACATAATAGACAGGGGGTAATATCTATGACAAAGGGTAGATGCATTATGATTGCTTTAATAGCGACTTGGTATATTGTGTTTCCATTTCTGTTAATAGATACAGGATCAGCGATGTTTCTACTCTTGATTGTAAATCCTGTTCTTTCGCTCCTTGGTGGATGGATTTATGGGAAGATATGTGGGTTTGATTGGCTGATTCTTTTGGCTTGTGGCGTTCCTATTTATTCCTGTTATTTATTTCCACATGGCTGGACAATGGGATTGTATGATTTATCCTGGAATTTATATTGTTGTAATGAGCCTTGGAATGGTAGTTGGTAAGATATTTCAGAAGAAAAAAAGTGGTCTAGTCAGAAAGATTGATTAGACCATTTGTTATTTTTACACAAAATAAATTCTATAAGAATTTTTGGAAACGCTTTCTTTTAGAAAATCTTCAAAAAAATGTCTGAAAACACTCATTATTTGTGTTTCTTCATTTTCAAGTTTGGCTCGCAAGTGTTATAATTTCTGAAGTACATAGGAGGATAATTCAAATGTCTAAAGTTACTGTAAAAGACTTAGATGTTAAAGGAAAACACGTCATTGTTCGTGTTGACTTCAACGTTCCACACAAGGGAAATGTAATCACAGATGATAATCGTGTTCGTGCAGCATTGCCAACAATTAATTATCTTACAGAGCATGGAGCAAAAGTTTTACTTTTGAGCCACTTAGGTAAGATTAAGACTGAAGAGGACTATGCTAAAAAAACGACATGTCTATCGTTGCGGATTGCTTAGCTTCCCTACAGAGTGCACCTGTTAAGTTTGTTAACGCTACTCGTGGTGCTGAACTTGAAGAAGCAGTTGCTGCTCAGAAAGAGGGTTCTATCGTATTGATGCAGAACACTCGTTATGAGAAGGGCGAAACAAAGAATGATGAAGAGTTAGGTAAATACTGGGCTTCATTAGGCGATTTATTTGTAGAAGACGCATTTGGTTCTGTACACAGAGCTCATGCATCAACAGTTGGTATTCCAACACACATTCCTTCAGCTTTAGGTTTCTTAGTTGAAAAGGAAGTTAATGTTTTAGGTAAGGCAGTTAATGATCCACAAAGACCATTCGTTGCTATCTTAGGTGGTGCGAAGGTTTCTGATAAGATTGGTGTTATCGAAAACTTATTGAAGATTGCAGATAAGGTATTAATCGGTGGAGGAATGGCTTATACATTCTCAGCTGCTAAGGGTGGCAAGATTGGTACATCTCTATTAGAAGCTGACAAGATGGAATTAGCTAATGAATTCATGAATAAGGGTGAAGGTAAGTTATTCTTACCTGTAGATACAGTTGTAGCAAATGACTTCTCTAATCCAACAGAAATCAAGACAGTACCTGCTGGAGAAATTCCAGATGGCTTCATGGGCTTAGATATCGGTCCTGAATCTGTTAAGAAGTTCCAGGATGAATTAGTTGGTGCTAAGACAGTATTCTGGAATGGGCCAATGGGTGTATTCGAAGATGAAAGATTTGCAAAGGGTACAATCGCTATCTGCGAAACATTAGCTAACCTTGAAGGTGCTACTACAATCATCGGTGGTGGTGACTCTGCTTCTGCTGCTAAGAACTTAGGTTTTGCAGAGAAGTTCAGCCACATCTCTACAGGTGGTGGAGCATCTCTAGAATATATGGAAGGAAAGGAACTCCCGGGAATCGCTATTATTCCTGAGAAGTAAGGAAAAGAAACATGACAAGAAAACCAGTAATTTTCGGTAACTGGAAAATGAACAAGACACCTTCAGAAGCTGCTGAGTTCATGAAGGGTATCGAAGAAGTATTAACAGGTACAGAAGCTGCTGATTATGGTATCGGTGCTCCTTACGTAGACTTAGACGTTTGCGTTAAGGCTGCTAAGAACTTATTGATCGCTGCTGAAAACTGCCATGAAAAGGATTCTGGCGCTTATACAGGTGAAGTATCTGTACCAATGTTAAAGGAAATCGGTATTACATACTGCATTATCGGTCACTCCGAAAGACGTACATATTACAACGAAACAGATGCTGCTTGTGCTGCTAAGTGCAAGAGATTATTCGCTGACAACATCACACCTATCTTATGTGTAGGTGAAACAGAAGCTGAATACGATGCTGGTAAGACTGAGGAAGTTGTTAAGTCTCAGTTAGCTGGTTCTTTAGCTGGTTTAACAGCTGAAGAAGTATCCAAGATGGTTATTGCTTACGAACCAATTTGGGCTATTGGAACAGGTAAGAGTGCTGATGTAAATACAGCTGAAGCTTGCTGCAAGTTAGTTCGTGAAACAGTGAAGGGCTTATATGATGAAGCAACTGCTCAAGCAGTTCGTATCCAATACGGCGGATCTGTTAAGCCAACAAACATCAAGGAATATATGGCTTGCGAAGACATCGATGGTGCTTTAATCGGTGGTGCATCCTTAAAGGTTGAATCCTTCAAGGAAATTATTGACGCTACAAAATAGGTTCTTACTCAGCTTAGCTGAGAGAATATGTTTTAGGTTATCATAGGAGGAAATTTAGATGCCTAATTTTATTGATCCAATTGCTGAAGTGCATGCACGTGAAGTCTTAGACTCCCGTGGAAATCCAACAGTAGAATGTGAAATTACAACTGAGTCAGGTGCTTGGGGACGTGCTATCGTTCCATCAGGTGCTTCTACAGGTGAACGTGAAGCTTTAGAGCTTCGTGATGGAGACAAGAATCGTTACCTTGGAACAGGTACATTAAAGGCTGTTGCTAATGTTAACGAAAAGATTGCTCCAAAAGTTATCGGTTTAAATGTATTCGACCAAAATTTAATTGATAAGACAATGCTTGATCTTGATGGAACACCATTCAAGAGCAACCTTGGTGCAAACGCTACATTAGCTGTTTCATTAGCTGCTGCTCGTGCTGCTGCTGATGCTTGTGGTTTACCATTATACAAGTATATTGGTGGTGCAAATGCTAAGGTATTACCAGTTCCAATGATGAACGTATTAAACGGTGGTAAGCATGCCGATTCTTCTGCAGACTGCCAAGAATACATGATTATGCCAGTAGGTGCTAAGAGCGTACACGAAGCAGTTCGTATGGGTTCTGAAGTATTCCATGTATTAAAGAAGGTATTAAAGTCCTACAAGTACAACACAGCTGTAGGTGATGAAGGTGGATATGCTCCATCATGCGTACCTGGAAACAATGGTCCATTAGAGACATTAGGTAACGAAGGTCCATTGGCTTTAATGGTTGAAGCTGTTGAGAAGGCTGGCTACAAGTTAGGTGAAGATATCTGCTTCGCAATGGACTTAGCTGCTTCTGAATTCTACAACGCTGAAAAGGGTGTTTATGAATTAACACGTTCTGGTGAAGGTGACAAGACATCTGAACAGATGATTGATATGTTAGCTTCATGGGTAGAGAAGTATCCATTAATCTCAATCGAAGACGGCTTAGCTGAAAACGACTGGGATGGTTGGGTTAAGTTAACAGAGCGTTTAGGCGAAAAGGTTCAGCTTGTTGGTGATGACCTCTTTGTTACAAATACAACATATATCAAGAAGGGTATTGAATTAAAGGCAGCTAACGCTGTATTAATCAAGGTTAACCAGATTGGTACATTAACAGAAACATTAGATTCTATCGAAATGGCTAAGGAAGCTAAGTACACAGCAGTTGTATCTCACCGTTCAGGCGAATCTGAAGATTCAACAATCTCTGACTTAGTAGTTGCTACAAACGCCGGCCAGATTAAGACAGGTTCTATGAGCCGTACAGACCGTATCGCTAAGTACAACCAGTTGATGAGAATCGAAGAAGAATTAGGATCAGTTGCTGAATACCGTGGAAGACAGGCTTTCTACAACGTTAAGGCTCTTTTCTTCAAAAATAAGAATGATTTGAAAAAGTTCACTTCAATGTGAACTTTTTTTCATAAATATAGATTTTTGTATAGACTATGAATTTACTATTGGCATAAATTCATAGTAAATATGATAATATAATCAATAGCCATTTATGGCCTCCTCTCAAGTTCATTTCTTTCATAGCAAAAAGAAAATAACATGAGAGGTTTTTTTGTTTTTGAAGGTCCCCAAGTATCTTTATATATTACTTGTGTTGTTTATTCTTTTCAATACTCCATCCAATGATCCAACCAATCACGAGTAGATAATTTTCGATTGCTCCTACTAGATTAACGGTTTCATGCATTTGTAAATAATGAATGAAATGATTTGTACCAATACCAATACCGCCAAGAATCAAAGCGAGTAGGATGGATTGTAAATAAATCCAATTGTAATGACGGTATGTAGTAATTAATATTACAAGGACTGCTATATTCCAAAAACCAATTTCTCTTTGCCATCCTGTTGAGATACCATATGCCGCATGACTACCCATATATTCTGGTGCGAAGATTTGAAGAACTGCAGCACCAGATATCGCAATGATTAAAATGATAAATAATATACGTAAGAGAAAATTCATTCGCTGTTGTTTCATGTTGCAGACCTCCTAAAAATATAGAAAATAGTAATCTTACACGGAAGCACTTGTCAAGACAGGCCAAATGATTCGTGTTGAATTCCAAAAAAATACAAATAATTTATCTGATAGCTTCCCTTAAAAAATGAATTGAATGATACTATTAGAGTAGGAGGATTTCAATGATGAAATTTATTGATGAAGCACGTGCGTATCAAGATAATATGATTGAAGATTTACGACAACTTGTAAAGATTGAATCCGTACGTGATGATGCAGCTGCGACAAAAGAAGCACCTTTTGGACCAAACATTGCAAAGTGCTTAGACAAAGCACTAGAGATTGGTAAACGTGATGGTTTTAAAGTAGAGAATGTAGATGGTTATGCTGGAGTGATTCAGTACGGTGATTTAGAAGAATCTGTTGGTGTACTTGGACACTTGGATGTTGTGCCTATCGGTGATGGCTGGACATTTGATCCACTTGGTGGAGAAATCAAAGATGGCTATATCATGGGTAGAGGTACTTGTGATGATAAGGGTCCTGCAATTGCAGCATATTATGCAATGAAGATATTAAAAGACAAGGGCTATAAGTTAAAACATAATATTCAAATGATATTGGGTACAGATGAAGAGAACACATCTGCAGGAATTCTTTATTACAAGAAAGTACGTAAGAATCCAATTATGGGTATCGTACCAGATGCGGATTTCCCATGTATCTATGCGGAAAGGGTATCTTAGATTTTTCTGCACAGGGAAAGGTTGATTCCTGTATCAAGTATATGAAGTCTGGTACTGCATTTAATGTAGTTATCAGTAAGGCAGATGTTATCGTTGATAAGCCACTTGCCAAGGATTACTTTGAGAAGTTCTTGCTTGCCAATGAATTGACTGGTGAATGTCACGAGGATGAAGCTGGATCACATTACCATATTGATGGTAAGCCATTCCACGCATCTCGTCCGTATATGGGTGTAAATGCGGCTGTAAAGATGTTTGAATTTGTTGGTAGCTGTTATAACGATGAATTCAGCTTAAACGCTGTGAAATTATTTAAGGATCCATATGGTGTTGGATTGAAGGTTGCTTATGATGGTGCATACATGGGACCTTTAACTTTCAATATGGGCAAGGCAAATATTGAGGATGGTCAGGTATACTTCGCATTAGACTATCGTTATCCAAATGAATGCGAAGGTAGTGATTTACTAAAGAGAAGCGCAGATATCATCAAGGAAGTATTGCATATTGATACAAAGTTAGTAGATGATTCGAAGTGGTTATTAAATGATCCTAATAGTGAACTCATTCAGACATGCTTGAAGCACTATCGTGCATTTAGTGGAGATACTTATACACCTCCTCTACGTATTGGTGGTGGCACATATGCTCGTAGTTTTGAGAACTTTGCGGCATTTGGACCAATCTTCCCAACACGTGAATATGCGTCTTGGGTTGGTGCTGAACATGAAGCGGATGAAGGCTTTTGAAATTGAAACAATGATTCTTGCCTGTGCAATCTACGCAAATGTTTTGTTTGATTTAGCTTGCGAGCAATAAAGCAAAAAAATAACTTTAGGTTAGGAAGTATCCGTGTGGATACTTCCTTTTTGAAAAGATAATTCATGTGCGTATGGTGTAATAGTGTGGTTAAATAATAGGTATGAAAACAACCAAGAACTTACCAGGACAAGATAGAGTATTTTCATTACGATATTATTGGCATGGTTTACCGGAAATTTTATATTATCAAATTCCTGCAAAAATTATTTTGTTTATCATGTTTTTCTTTTGCGGAGGGAATTCTTGGATCCATTATGAACTTAACAGGAATTTACTCTGTTAGTAGTGGTGAATTACCTTCACTATTGCGTAGTTGGTATGGTTGGGCTGTATTAATTGCAATTACAATCTTATTCACGATATATATGGCATTTGATATTATTATCCTGATTTTTACTAAGTCGAAATATTTTATATGATCAAAAGAAAAAGATGAGGGAAATCATCTCTACTGCGATTCGTGTATCTCGAAAGTTTATTAATTTTCGGGGATGTTTGATTGGAATGTATTTTGCGGTTATTATCCCGCTTAATACCGCAATGATAGGATTACGTTTAACAAAGCATTCGGTACCACAGTTTATTTATTCTGTCATACGCACAAACCATTTTGTATATGCTTGCATATGTTATTTTAGTGCTACTTTTTAGACTTTGCTGGAATTATTCATATTTTTTTACTTTCCATGGAGTTCTTTTTTTGATAACTATTCGCTAGCAACATCCATGCATGAATCAAGAAGTCTATTTTTTAAGAACTGGAAGAATGTTATTTTGTCGTATTTAAAATTTTTTGGGATGTTCTTATTGATACTCGTAGTAGGAATGGTGAGTATTATTGTTATACCGTACTATGTATCACATTGGATTATGCAAGCAAAAATTCTGGTATCACTATCTGATTATTATGGTAGTGATTCTGGGTCTTATTTTTATCTTCTTATTTACAATGATATTTATTCAGGCACAAGCAATGTGTATCACTCGTGTCTATGACGAATGCACACTTGCAGGATATCAAGAAGAAAAAGTTTACAACACCAGTTCTATTCCAAAAAAAGTTTCCGCTTTGTTATATCGATAAGTCTTTTGGCATCACTCATACTTGGGTATGGTGGTGCGATGATATTTGATGATTTATTTCCTAAAGAATATACGACTGATGTGATTGCACACCGTGGAGGTGGAGATTTATCGACAGAAAACACAGTAGAGTCAATTCGTGCTGCCATAGAGGCTGGTGCTACTGCATCGGAAATAGATGTTCAAAGAACTGCAGATGGTCATTATGTCATCTTTCATGATAATACGTTGAAACGTTTATGTAATGATCCACGTACAATTCAAGAACTAACTTTAGAAGAGATCAAGAAGCTTAGAATCACTGCAGCTGATGGTCATCAGGTAAGAATCGCTACATTAGAAGAGATTCTAAATACTGCGAAAGATGAAATAAATCTCTATATTGAATTAAAGGGTAAAAGTGCGGGTATGCAGATGGCAAATGATGTCTACCAAATGCTAGTAGAAAGAAACATGGTGAATCAAGTGCGTATTATCAGCCTGAATGCAAATCTCATTACACAAGTTGAAAAGATGCATCCTGATGTTGAGACGGAGTATCTTTGCTATATCGCTTATGGTCAACTTGAATCGATGGAAGTCGATGCGATAGGTTTAGAAGAAGAACTGGCAACCACAAAGAGAATCGATAACTTACATGATGCAGGTAAGAAGGTAGATGTATGGACTGCAAATTCCTTTGGGTCTATCATACGATTTATGGTTTCCAACGTTGATGGTATTATCACAGACAGTGTACAACTAGCAATCAGTATCAAGGATGGTAAGAGTGATTCGCCTGATTTTATACGATTATTACGAATCTTCTTTCCACAGTTCTGATTATGCATGCATGTTTTTTGTAGGAACTAGCATAAAGAATTTAGAATGTATTAATTTTTCTTGCTAATGGCAATGATGTATAATAAAACCACTATAAAGATGAGGGCATCATCTCATACTTTGCAGTGGTTTTTAATACTATAAAAAGGGGAATATATGAAAAACTTGATTCAGAACTTAACAAAAAGAGAAAAACTCTAATCAATAAAGTGTTTCTTGCATTATTATGTAGCCAACTAGTCATCATCCTAACAACATTCTTTAAGGTTGCGATGTTACCTAGTTTTGGCAAATTAAATTTATATGCACTAGATAGTGTGGCAGTATTATTTTTTTAATTTCATCAGTAATTGAAATAGTATTTACATTAAAGAAGAATGAAAAAGTGTTTATCCCATTAAGAGTTGTTAACTTATTATGGTTATTTAGTTTGATTGGGAAATCTCACAAAACAGATTGAAAATCTACAAATGACAGAGTCTGCTCTGGATTTTGGTGCAGGTGTTGTAGAGAATCTTTATTCATGGTTAACATTTGGTATCGTTGATTTTTTTCTATTCCTAGATCTGGATATTCTTCATTACTTGGAACTGTGAATGTGATTCGTATTGTAGCATATATTAGCTTGGCCCTCTTACTTGCATATTTATATTTTTAGATTCATCAAAAAGGATGAATTTGATACAACTCCATGTTTAAAGGGTAGTATTATTACTGCATTACAGACAGCTTATAATTTGGATAAGATTGTAACGATTGCGAGTATTGCATTAATTGTTTCACCATTCTTACGTTTTATGAGTAATGGTCCTATTGTGGTTACTGCGTTTGGTAGAAAACCATTCTTTGCGCTAGCAACCGTAGCACTTGGAGTAGTTGTTATTCGTGGGGTACTATCAAAGGATGCAAAAGTATTAGGAAAGTCAATTCTTGCGACACTCATTACCTTTATACTTTGGAATCCAATTTATGTGATGCGCCAGGGACGCTTTGGTTTAGGATATATTTTATATCTAGCTGGTGTAATTACTCTTGGTATTATCTATATAAAGAGACAAGAAGTAAGAACTGTAGCTACAGAAGCACAACCTACAAAAACAGAAGGTGTCAAGAATGAGGAACCGGTAGTAGAAGAGCAGCCTGCTAAGGAAGAACAGGATATTCCTCAAGAAGAGACAAAACTAGAAGACGAGAATTCAAAGAAGGAATAAAGTGATATTGGACATCAATATAAACCGATGTTATAATACTGTGGCAAGCGAAAGGAGCTTTTTAGATGCTTAACGCTATATTAATGGTTGTATCGGCTTTGCTGATTGTTTTATCACTATTACAGGGTGGAAAATCTGACGGTATTTCTAGTGCATTCACTGGAAATGGCGGATTAAATCTATTTGCCAACACTAAAGAAAGAGGATCTGAAAAGGTCATTTCTAATCTAACGTTGGTACTTGGAATTGCATTTTTTGCTTTAGTTATCGCGATAAGAGTGATTAAGTAACCGGTGAAAACCGGTTTTTTCTTACGAAGAAACATTGCATATTATCAGATATTGCTTATTACAAAGATACAGAATAAATACAGTTAAAGATAAACTGTAACAGAAGGAAGAATTATGGAAAATTTAAAAGAGAGAGTATTAGAATATATTGAAAATCATCCAAAGAAGAATCGTAGAGTGGACGATATTTTAAGTGCACTTGGGATGACTTCCTCATCAGATTTCGTGAAAGTAAGCCAAGCATTATCTGAATTAGAACGTGAATTATTATTATTTAGAGCAGATGATAACCAATATTTAACACAGAAGCAGGCTGGTGTTATGACTGGTAGAATTTCTATTAATCGATCTGGCCTTGGCTTTGTGGACCGTGAAGATAGGGATTCAATTAAGATTGATCCTACTGATCAAAATACTGCACTAGATGGAGATACTGTTCTTGTCCGTTGTAAGCCGTGGGAAACCTATGGCGAAGTATTACGTGTAATTACACGTGCAAAGGATTTTATCATTGGTACGTTCTTACCACGTGGAAAGAGATTAAAGTTTATTCCTGATGATGAAAAGCTACAGGATAAATTAATCACAGTAAAATATGACCAAGATTTTCTTCCTGTTGAGGGGATGAAGGTTCTTTGTCGTATACAGAAGTATGGCACAGCGATTGTTGTATATGTTGAACGTGTCATTGGTTATAAGGACGATCCAGGAGTAGATATTCTAGCGATTTTGCTTGACCATGATATTGATCCACAATTCCCTGAAGCTGTCATGGAAGAGGTTAAAACAATTCCCCAGGAAATTCAGGAAATTGATAAGAAAGATCGTGTTGATTTAACTGGTGAAATAATCGTTACGATTGATGGTGATGACTCAAAAGACTTTGATGATGCGGTGAGTGTGACCCCTGTTGAAAATGGGTGGGTATTAAAGGTTTCTATTGCGGATGTATCACATTATGTAACAGAAGATAGTGCTTTAGATAAAGAAGCACTTGCACGTGGATGTTCTACATACGTAACAGACAGAGTTGTACCAATGTTGCCACATGAATTGAGTAATGGTATTTGTTCATTAAATCCATATGTAGAAAGATTAACAATCACATGTCAGATGAATGTTAATCATAGTGGTAAGATTGAGGAATACTCTATTTATCCAAGTGTTATTTCGTTCTACAGAACGTATGACATACGCAAATGTAAATAAGATTCTTGATGGTGATGAAAAACTGCAGGAAGAGTATAGGCATTTAGGCAATCTCTTCTTTGATTTAAGAGATTGTGCTGACGCAATTCGTGTAAATCGTACAGCTAAAGGTGCGATTGACTTTGATGGAACAGAGACAGTCGTAGAGGTGGATGAGAAGGGTCGCCCAATTGATGTACATGCACGTATGAGTGGTCATGCGGAAAGAATGATTGAAGACTGCATGATTGCGGCAAATGTATCTGTAGCCAACTATATGAAGTGGTTAGATGTTCCATCTATCTATCGTATACATGAGTCCCCAACCGCAAAGAAGATGAAGGAATTTGTTCGTATCTCAGAGGGTATGGGACATAAGTTGATACTAGGCAAAACAGCGATTTATCCAAATGAATTGCAAAGATACTTAGCATCTGTACATGATCTTCCAGAATATCCAGTACTAAGTACTATGTTACTAAGATGTATGCAGAAGGCAAGATATGACGCTTCATGTGTTGGACACTTTGGTCTAGCAGAAGATGAATATCTACACTTCACTTCTCCGATTCGTCGTTATCCAGATTTAATCGTACATCGTATGTTACGTAAGTACTGTTTCCAAGCAAACGATAACTTAGAACAACGCGCAAATGATTTAGAGAAATGTAAGTCACAAGCTGAACATGCAAGCATTCGTGAAAGAAACAGTCAGGATGCAGAGTATGCATGTGAAGATATGAAGATTGCTGAATACATGCATGAAAGAATTGGTAAGACTTATTCTGGTATTATTTCAAGTATTACAAGTTTTGGTATGTATGTAAAACTAGAGAATACTGTAGAAGGTATGATTCGCGTTGCGGACTTAGACGATGACTATTACGAATTTAATAAAGATCGTTTTGAACTTGTGGGTCAAAGACGTAAGAAGACATATCGTATTGGTATGCCTATTAAGGTAACGGTTGTGGATGCGAATAAAGATGCAGGTACTGTAGACTTTGCGATTGCAAAGAAGCCTACTAGATTTGCATCTGGACGTACTCGTTTCTCTAATGATCGAGGTTCTAATCCAACGCGCAAGCCACGAGAAGATAGAAAATTTGGTGATAAGAAATTTTCCGATAGAAAGTTCTCTGATAAAAAAATTGACGATAAAAAGTTTGGAGACAAGAAATTTGGCGATAAAAAGGATAGAAAATCTTTCTCATCTGATAAACGTGGAAAAATTTGATGGATCTAAACCAACGCGTGCAAAACAAGGTGATAAGAAACCATTCTTTAAGGGAAAATCAACCGGAAGGAAGATGACGCATGGTAGAAAAGACGCATGAAAAAAACAGTCGCTCTAAATAGACGCGCTTCACATGACTACTTTCTTGAAGAGAAGTTTGAGTGTGGTATTGTTTTGACAGGAACTGAAATTAAATCTGTTAGACAAGGAAAGATTCAATTCCAGGATTCTTATATCTCCATTTATCGTGGAGAAGCTTGGATTAAAGGAATGCATATCTCTCCATATAAGTATGGAAATATCTTTAATGTTGATGAAACACGTGATCGGAAGCTATTATTACATAAGTTAGAGATTTTCCGTTTACATCAAAAAGTAAAGTTAAAAGGTTATACTCTAATTCCTGTACGTATGTACTTGAAGGATGGAAGAGCTAAACTTGAAATTGCATTAGCAAAGGGTAAAAGATCTGTATGACAAACGTGAAACAGAGAAATTACGTGATGCAAAACGTGCGATGGAGAAAGCATTAAAATTACATTAATTAAAAATAAAAATCCCTTTTTTTGGGATTTTATTTTTTTAAACCTATAGTTTCATTTTTTTAGTAAGGTACTTGCAATGAATCTATAGCATGATATATTCCAATTGCGTTACAAATAGCGAATGGGGCTGTCATGGTTTCGACAGGTTTATGTTTGATTTGTGCGGCAGTGGAGTGGTGACCTAATCACTAAATAAATTTAAACGCAAATAGAACAAATAGTTTCGCTTTTTGCTGCCTAAGAACGCTAGATGCGTTGCAGCAACCCAATCAATGCTTTAGCCATTCTGTATTGATTGCGTAAATAAATGGATACGGTGAACCCAATGCCTGTAGGGGGAACCCGACAATTTACAGGTAAATTCAATAACTTGTTCGCTCACTGTCGTGGTTATTGTCTTACTTTACAGTGAGATAAACTGTAGATGCGCAAATGTGGGACTATTCTTGGACAGGAGTTCGACTCTCCTCAGCTCCACTAAAAGAAAAAAACGACTTTTAAAGTCGTTTTTATTATGACCATGTACAAAAGAATTTGAATATTGTGAATTACATTGTTAGTTATAGTGAACTGTGCTAATCTAAAACTGAAGTTAGATTAAATTTTGAGCTAATAATGAAGTTATTATGTGTGTTTTTGACTGTAAGTATAACCGAAAGGAATAGTGATAAGAATGCTAAGTCAGAAAGAAAAGGCAACAATTACAAGAAAGTATCAAAAGAGAATGAAATCTGCATGTCAAAATTTACTTGCAAAAAGATATGGTGTAGATGAGGTAGGACCTTATTGGCAAAAGGTAGAAGAACGATATAATCAAATCTTAGAAGAAGCGCCAGATATTGGCGGTGAAGCAAATTCAATGAGTCATAATCTCTATGAAGTAGCGTGGATAATCGCTCTCTATGATGTGGTAGGAAGAAACTTAACAAAGGAAGAGATAGATACTGTAATTCATGATGTTATGGAAGATGGTTTGAATATTCTTCACAAAATTCCAGGTAAGTTTTTGCTCGAAAGAAAGTTTATACGAAATCTTATCATCAAATCGTTAGATAAATATCAGAAAAAACTAGAACCACATCTACACAAAGATTGGCATAATACATGGGGCATGGAAGTACAACACGATATCGATGATGGTATTCACTTTGTACTAAGAGGATGTCCTATTAAAGACTATTGTGAGAAACATGAAATGATGGAGATTTTGCCACATTTTTGTAATATGGATCATCAGATGATACAAGCATTACAACTATATTTAATACGGTCAAAGACATGTTCTAATGGTGATGACATATGTGAGTATACAATCGTTACAGATGATAATCCTTTGGTAGAAAAAAATCCTATCATTGTTAAGGATGATGGGTTGATACTAACAAAAAGCATGTAATTTAATAATTAATAATCAAAGAGATTAAAACTTTGATGTGTATATAAAATCTTCTTTTTTTATATAGTAAAAGCGAAAAGTGATGTTTCAATTATATAAAATGCCATTTTATATAATTGAAATGATAAATAATATCCCTATGGTATTAAAAAAACACTATTTTTATATAATTGAAAATATACGCACTACATAATAGTGAAAATATGATCTAATGAAGTGCGCAATGATTAATTATATGAGTTTTTTTGTTAAGAAGATGAGTTTCCTATTATTTCTTTTTATGATTTTTGGTGATACTATAGTTCTATGGAAAAAGGAGTTACTATGTTAAAACAAATTAAATGGAGATCTATATTAGTTGGAATTGGATATATTCTTGCAGGTTTATTATTAATCGTTTATCCAGAAAGTAGTAGAGATCTGATTGCATACGTGTTAGGTATCGCATTAGTTGTATATGGTATTGTTTCTCTTACAACATACTTTGTTATCAACGTAAAAGAAAGTTTGCGTCGTAATGAATTCTCAATCGGAATCATGGCAATATTTGCAGGTCTTATCATTATCTTTAAACAACAAATCTTATTAGATATCATTCCAATCTTGCTAGGGACTTGTAATCGTTGCGGACGGGTTTGATAAGTTACAAAATGCAGTCGTTGCGAAACGTATTGGTTCATCTCAATACGCAACGTACATCGTATTAGCAGCTGTATCTATCGTACTCGGCTTTGTAGTCATGTTCTTCTTAACAGGTGCTGAACTGCAGAAGATTTTGTTTGTTGTGATCGGTGTTAGTTTGGTTTATTGTGGTGTTTCTGATATTTTTCGTGGTCTTATTTATCGCAGATAAATTCCATAAGTTCTTAAAGAGTTTTGAAGTAAACGGAAAGATTATCGATGCGGAAGTGGAAGAAGAAAGAGAAGAAACTACAGAAGAAACAGAAAAAGAAAATACGGAAGAAGAGAAGTCGGAATAGCCTGACTTCTCATTTTCGATACAATCACTTAAAATAGATATATGGAGGAAGTATTTTAATGTTTAATGACTGGTTTAAAATTGGTCCTGTAACTGTACATGGATATGGTTTCATGATTGCAGTTGGTATATTGTTTGCGTTTTGGTTATCAGAACGTCTAGCAAAGAAACAAGGACTAGAATATGAAAAGATTGATGGAATGATTTTCTTTATCATCATCTTTGGATTCATTGGAGCGAAGTTACTCTATATCTTTACGGTATGGGATTCATTCTTGAAAGAAATCCTGTAGTGATTTTTGAGTAATGAAGGATTTGTGGTCTATGGTGGAATCATCGCTGGTATTATTGCGGCGTGGATTTATTGTAAGTGGAAGAAGTGGGATTTCATGAAGTACGCAAATGTACTAATGCCTGCTGTTTCACTTGGACAAGGCTTTGGACGTATTGGATGTTTCTTTGCTGGATGCTGTTATGGTATTCGAACAACGGCCTGGTATGGTGTAGAATTCCCAGCAGAGTCCTTGGGACCTGGTGCTGGTATCAAGGTTATTCCTACAGAGTTAATTTCTTCTGCAGGTAACTTCTTAATCTTTGCTTTCTTACTAAGAAACTTATTAAAGGGCAAGCATCCTGAAGATACAGCAGCGTGGTACTTAGTTCTTTATGGACTAGGTAGATTCTTAGTCGAGTTCTTACGTGGTGATTTAATCCGTGGACAGATTTGGATTTTCTCTACATCACAGTTTATTTCTATCTTTGTATTCTTAGCAGGAGCGTTCTTGCTATGGTATAGACAGAATCATTCAGATTTGAAGAAGGAGGTAGCCGCATGAGAATAGGTATTGCAAATGACCACGCATCTGTAGAGATGAAGAAGGAACTTGTTGCGTATCTTGAATCACAAGGACATGAAGTTATTAACTACGGTACAGATTTATCGGAAAGTACAGATTATCCTATCTGGGGTGAAAAGGTATCAATGGCTGTTGTAAATGGTGAGGTAGAACGCGGTATCGCAATCTGTGGAACTGGTGTTGGAATTGGGATTGCATGTAATAAAGTGAAGGGTATTCGTGCATGTATCTGCTCTGAACCATATAGTGCTAGATATTCAAGATTACATAATAACGCAAATATCATTGCCTTTGGTTCAAGAGTCATTGGAATCGAAACAGCGAAGATGCTAGTAGATGAATTCATGAATACTGAATTTGAAGGTGGCCGCCATGAACGTAGAGTTAATATGGTGATGGACATTGAAGCGAGAAACTTTTAACCGGTGAATGCCGGTTTTTTCTTTTGATAAAAAGAAAAACCTTCACGAATGTGAAGGCTATTGTACTACTGGTAATTCAAAGTCTTCTTTCTTTTCAAGAATCGCCATGAATTCTTCGCCAGTAATTGTTTCTTTTTGATATAAGAACTGTGCAATTCGATCAAGATCTGCTTTATGTTCCGTTAATAGTTGCTTTGCTTTCTCGTGTTGTTGTTTAACGAGAGCTACAACCTTTTGATCGATTGTTGAAGCTGTGCCATCTGAACATGCTAGTGATGCATCACCACCAAGGTATTTGTTATTTACAGTCTCCATTGCGACCATATCGAACTCATCGCTCATACCATAACGAGTAATCATTGCACGAGCAATCTTTGTTGCTTGTTCGATATCGTTGGAAGCACCTGTAGTAACTTGTCCAAATTCAACTTCTTCTGCTGCACGACCACCTGTAAGTGTCGCAATACGATTTTCTAATTCAGACTTTGTGTAAAGAGGATGGTTACCTTCTTCTACCTGCATTGTATAGCCTAGAGCACCACTTGTACGTGGGATGATTGTAATCTTCTGTACAGGTGCACTATGTGTCTGTAGTGCTGCAACTAATGCATGTCCAACTTCGTGATATGCAACAACTAACTTTTCTTTATCTGTTAAAATTGCATTCTTCTTTTGGTATCCTGCAATAACAACTTCAATACTTTCTTCTAAGTCCTTTTGGCTTACTGCATTTCTCTTTTCACGTACAGCACGTAAAGCTGCTTCATTGATAATGTTCGCAAGTTCTGCACCAGAGGCACCAGAAGCCATGCGTGCAACTACGTTATAATCAATACCTGGCTCTGTCTTAACTTTCTTTGCGTGTACCTTTAAGATATCTTCACGACCTTGAAGGTCAGGTAACTCAACTGGAACACGACGGTCAAATCTTCCTGGACGCAATAAGGCAGGATCTAGATTTTCAGGACGGTTTGTAGCTGCTAGTACGACAATACCATTATTGCCTTCAAACCCATCCATTTCTGTAAGTAACTGGTTTAATGTTTGTTCGCGTTCATCATTACCACCAAAGTTACCTGCATTACGCTTACCACCAATCGCATCGATTTCATCGATGAATACAATACATGGTGCTTTTTCTTTTGCGTCCTTGAATAAGCTACGAACTTTGGAAGCACCCATACCAACGAACATCTCTACAAACTCTGAACCAGAGATAGAGAAGAATGGTACGTTTGATTCACCTGCAACTGCCTTTGCAAGCATGGTCTTACCTGTTCCTGGAGGACCAACTAAGAGAATACCTTTTGGCATAGTTGCACCAATGGATTTAAACTGATTTGGATCATGCAGGTAATTTACAATTTCCTGCAGATTTTCCTTAGCTTCATCTTCACCAGCAACATCATGGAAACGAATTGTTGTCTTATCCTTATCGTAAACACGTGCATTTGACTTACCTAGGTTAAACATACCACCTAGACCGCCACCTCCAAGTGGAGAATCTTTTCCACCACCTTGCATTGTACGGTTAACATAGCGCATTAACATTACCGCAATAATGATTGGAAGGATCCAACCAAAGAAGATGTTCATAAATAGAGAACCCTGTTGTACACGTGTACCAGAGAACTTCACGTCATGACTTTCGAGACGATCAACTAAATCTGGGTCATTTATTTTTACAGTAGAGTATACTGTATCACCATCTTTGAGCTTGTATGTAATCTGAGAAGACTCAATCGTCACCTCATCAATTTTGTCATCGGTGGTTTGTTGAATAAATGTACTATACGGAACTTCTTCGATTTGTGCCTGTTGAATTACAGGTCGTAAAACCAAGTTGAGTAATACTAATACAATTGCGACAAATGCATAGTAGTACACAAGAGGTTTTTTCTTCTTGTTATCATTCATATTTATAAAACTCCTTTCGGATAAAAAGATTTTAGCACATTCGAAATGAGAGTGCTAATAAAATACTATGTGATTTCGTGTGAAAATAAAGAAGAATTCCAAAAAGGATGAAAGGATAATTGTGTAGTGCTTCTTGACAATACTAGGTTTTATAATGGTAAGTTGAAAAAATGGGACATTTTTAATAAGATTTAGAATGTAGATATAGTTAACTAAAGGGGATATCATGGGAATATTTAAAGATGCTTTAAAGGGCGCAATGAAGGAAGCAATCGTTGGTGCAACAGTTGGCACGGGATTGTCTGTTATTGGGGGAGCTTTAAGTGTAATTGAAGAAAATACTAATAAATCACAATTAAGTAAAATGGCAAAGGAAAACGAATATTGTTTATTCGTGGATTGTGATAGGGAAATTGGGGAAGGTATTTATAGAGTTTATTCAAAAAGAAAGAGGAACTATATAGTACTTTATTGACTATAAATAAAGATGGGTATTCTTTTGGCTTTTTATGATGTCCTAAAGGGAAAGATAGGTAGTATTCAGAAAAAAAGTTATTGAAGATAAATCGCTGTTTAGTAAAAAAAGAATTTGTAAAATATTCATTTAATTTAGGTGATTCTTTTGGAGATATCATTATTACTACAGAAGGCAAGAAACGAGTATATAAAACAAGTTTTAATTCATGGATAGCAATGGGTGATTTCAATTTAGGGAAATATAGAATTATTGATACAGCTTCTGGAAAAAAACAATTGGATCTGTTATAAATACAACTTATAAATCTAAGAGATACGGTATAGTTTGCGAAGATGATGATAACAAATCAGTTCTCGTATTCCTAACTATTTTTTTATCGATCATTTTAACAAGTATCATTAATAATCTAAAACTCGATCAAGTGATTTATGTGAATGTTTCTACGCATTAGCAATCTAAATACAGAAAAATCATGATTAGTATATATAAAAGACTAGGATAAAATGAAAACAATATATTTAATGAGACACTCAATTCCTGAAAAGATTAACCTAGAAACATCATTAATCCCTCTTTCAACTGATGGTTTGAAACTTGCAAAAATCTAAACGTACAGATTTTTTTAAATATAGATTATTGCTATACGTCTCCATATACTAGAGCAGTAGAAACTGCAAAGCAAATAAGTAATAATATTGAGATTTTATATGATTTGCATGAACGAATTATCGGGGAAGCTTATGAGGATTTTTGGCTAAAACAATATTTAGATTTTTGATTATGCCAATAAAAATGGAGAATCTTTAAATCAAGTAAAAAAACGGATGAAAATTACTATCGATAAAATTTTTGAATGACATAAATGAGGGTGATAAGGTTTTGGTTATTTCACATGCTACGGCTATCTGTGCATATCTGTTGAATTATTGTAAAATTATAATAACCAATACCGCGGAGAAAAGCAGAAAAATTACTTTTAATAATGATGTGATTCTGAATGGGAAAATTGAGCCGACCAGTTATTTTGAAATTAAATATCAAGAAAACAATATTTATTCTATTACTTTTTAACAAATAAATTTTTGAACTTATAAAGTGGTAAAAATAGAAACTGAAATAGTATTTTTGTATTTAACATTGGTTGCTGTTTGTTCTTTAGAACATATTTTGTAATCTATAATGTTTTTACACAGATTTTTATAGTAGACAATTATTTTTTTAATGGTCATATTAATGGATAGGATTATATGAAAATGGATGCTAGAGAAATTAAAAAAATAACCAATGATTATTATTCTTGCGTCTGTGGAGCAGATGTAAGTAATTTTGAACATGGTATACAGTTTGTTTGTACTGATGAAAGAAGCCATATATTAAAGGGATTTGGATGCAAATATTCGATATATGTCTTGTGTAAAGAGGATGCTTGTATCGTGACTTATGCACCTAAATACCAATCTTATTTTAATGAACTTACACAACTAAAAGATGCTAAGGAGCTGATTGACACAATCAAGCAGTCTTATCCTTTAAAAGGATATCAATTAATGGAGTTCGTAGAGGAGCGTGTTTTTGATTATAAAGATGCAAGAATGCTGAAAAGAGATGATTATTCGCTATTTGAGAATTTTTTTAAAAAAGCATATCCATCAGTTTCTGAAATAGGTTGGCTCAAAGCCTATTTTGAAGGAAGAGTGGATAAAGGCTTTTTCTTTGGATATATCATTGATAATGAACTTGTAGCGTTATGTGATGCTCCAGATATGCCATATATGGAGGGGTATATTCAGCATACAGGAATAGTAACTTTACCAGAGTATAGAAGAAAAAGGCTATGCAAAAATTATGTGCAGCCCTAGCAACGCATCACCATATTCAATCAGGAATTGTTCCTCAATGGGAATGTGCATTAGATAACGTTGCATCGATTCAAGTATCTAAATCAATCGGTTATAAAGAGTTTGCTCAAGCATTTATCTTTGAGGAATCGTAAATTGAAAAAAACTATATAAATGAAGAAAAAAAGGGAAACGAAAGCTTATCATACTAGTATATTGCTACTAAATATATAAAAAAATTATGATTAGTAAGTTTAGAAAGTAGGATAAAAATATTTAATATACAAATTAATCTATTGATTTTAGGTAATATAGGAAAGTTAGTAGGTTAATTCTAAGGAGGTGATGCCATGAAAGTAACATACTTAAATCACAGTGGTGTTTTGGTGGAATTCAAAGACCACTATTGTATTTTTGACTATTTCAGGGGTGAACTACCGCTTCTCGATAAAAAGAAGGAAGTGATTGTCTTTTGTAGTCATTCTCATAATGATCACTATAATCCGTTTATATTTGACCTCCTTGATCAGAGAGGGATGCGGTATCAAGCCATACTAGCAAACGACATCAGTGATGAAAAGAGACTGATGAATATAAAGTCTAGCTTTGTTGAGCCTGATAAATGCTATCAGTTTGATGGTGGTATTCAAGTTGAGACTCTACTTTCAAACGATAGTGGCGTTGCTTTCATTGTGAGTGCTGATGAAGGGGTTGTTTACCATGGTGGCGATTTAAATGATTGGTATTGGGAAGGGGAACCAGAAGAGGAAAATCTAGAACTTCGCACTATATATCACACGGAGATTGGAAAAATTAAGGGCAGACATTTTGATGTTGCTTTTGTTCCACTTGATCCAAGACTAGAAGCACACTATGCTGATGGGTTATTATATTTTCTGGAAAGTGTGGACTGTGATTCTGTCTTTCCAATCCACTATTGGGGTGATCCTAGCGTGATTCAGCGCTTTATCACAGAATATCCACAATATCAGTATCGCATTAAAAATACTGAGAGAGCGAGAGGAGAAATGATATGAAATTTAAGATGATTCACGAGAATTTGAATGTATCCAATTTGGATAAATCCATCCGCTTCTATAACGAAGCTCTTGACTTACATGAGGTAAGACGAAAGACAAGCGAGGATTTTATCATTGTATATTTAAAAAGTGAGGTTGGCGATTTTGAATTGGAACTTACTTGGCTCAAAGACCATCCACAACCATATGATTTAGGTGAGTGTGAATTCCATCTTGCATTTTGGACAGATGATTTTGAGACTGCACACAAAAAGCATAAGGAGATGGGTTGCATTTGTTTTTGAAAAATGAAGCAATGGGTATCTACTTTATTGAGGACCCAGATGGATATTGGCTCGAAATTTTACCGTAATATCAAAAGAGGTTGCATGCTCCAGTAAATCTAGAAAATTTACTGGAGATATACAACCTCTTTATTGTTAATGGCGTCCTCGATGCGATTTGAACGCACGACCTACTGCTTAGGAGGCAGTCGCTCTATCCAACTGAGCTACGAGGACGTAGGAAATCATGAATGATACATTAGGGAATGCATATTAGACCACCATATTTAATATTATACTTTTTTTAATGGGTTTGTTATAGTAAGCACCTCTCTATCATTTAAAAAAATGTTTTAGGTTGCTATGTTTTTTTGAATAATTATTCTAAATTCTGAAAAATAAATTACATAGATTATGAAACTGTTTTATTGATAATAACAATAGTGAAATTACTAAAGTACGATAAAAATAAGCATTTTTTTGACAATAAGTTTAGAAAAAAATTATATGAAAAAAATACACTTTCACAATACTTTCACGATTTCACCATATATCTCACACATGGTTTGGGTATATTATAAGTGTCTTAAATGACAGAGAAATTATAAATTTCTTTCCCTCCCAAAAAAATAAAAAGAAATCGAGACCTGTGCCAGCGGGTCTCTTTTTTTCATGTATTCTTCATTAGTTTAAAAATTAGAAATGGTATAATGATGAAAAAAATACGAGTAGAATTCGAACTGGAGGTTTTTTTATGAAGACAGTTGAAATAAAAAGTGGAACAGGGTATCCTGCGTGGGGAAGTTACAGAATCTAAATTGATATTTAAGGGTGTACCATACGCAAAACCTCCAATTGGGAATCTGCGTTTTAGTTCACCACAGGCACCTGATCGTTGGTTGGGTGTTAGGGATGCTTTGGAATATAGTAAAAATCTGTCCACAACCTAAGGCATCGAATCCGTTCTATCGTAAAGAGTTTTATGACTATGAACAATATCCTTATCCTGAAATGAGTGAGGATTGTTTGTATTTAAATATCTGGGCACCAAACCATAAATCAGAACATGGACATCCAGTCGCAATTTGGCTTCATGGTGGTGCATTCGACCATGGTTATGGGAATGAAGCCTCGTTTGATGGCGAAGCGTTTGTACAGAATGACGTGATTCTTGTAACGATGAATTATCGTGTTGGTGTATTTGGGTTCTTTGCCCATCCGCAATTAAAAGAGGAAGATCCTGCACATTGTGTGTCCAACTATGGAATATTAGATCAAGTATTTGCGATTCGCTGGATTCGTAAGAATATCGAGGCCTTCGGAGGGATCCTGATAACATTACTTTATTTGGACAAAGTGCTGGTGCGATTAGTGTTCAGACATTAATTTCTAGTCCTACAACACGTGGTATGATTGCCAAGGCAATTATGCAAAGTGGTGCTGGGGTAGATAATCCTATCTTCAAACATAAGACGGTAGAAGAGGCTTATGAGACAGGTGAGGAAATTATGAAGTTGGTTGGTGCGAAGAATATTCAAGCATTACGTCAAATTCCTGCGCAGAAGTTAGTGGATATTTTACCGAAGCTTTCCAAACATGATAATCGCCTACTGTTTGGGCCAGTGGTGGATGGCTTTGTGCTAGAGGATACTTTGGATGAACTGGCGAAGCGTGGGGATGTTCAGAATATCCCATATATCATAGGTGCCAATGGTAATGATTTTGGCTTAGGTGTTGATGAACCAATGCGCAAGTCTAAGTACTATCAGAGTATGATTGATTTTGCGAACTTACGAAATCAACATCAAGGTAAACCGACATACTTGTATTTATTCAACCGTAAGTTACCATCAGATGATGCTGGTGCTTTCCACTCTGCAGAGTTATGGTATATGTTTGGTACGTTAAGTCGTTGTTGGAGAGAGATGGAAGTTCGTGATTATAAGATTAGTGATGAAATGGTTTCTGCTTGGACAAATTTCATGAAGAGTTCAGAACCTGGTAAGGGTTGGAAACCTTATACGGAAGAAAATAGTTTTATTCGTATGTTTCTATAAAAAAAGAACACCGGCGTGTTCTTTTTTGTTGGCATTATTTACTTTCGTTTCCGTCTGGATAGAATAGTGATTCGATACGATCGGAATCAAATACGTTATTGTACTGTAGACAACGGTATGTATTGATATCTGGATCATTAATATCATTTACGGATTGATAGTACTTTCCGCTTGCGTCATAACAACCATATAGACCAATAACAGGATACTTATCTTTTAATTCATATAGGAATTCCTGATATGGAGTCATTTGGTAGTTAGCTGTCTTCATGATGAGTGAAGATAGGAAGTTGATACTTAACTTATCGAATTTCTGATCTGGAATATCATAGTTTGCCCAGATGGAGAATGGTGTAATGTATTGCGTCATATCGTTTTCAGGCGTACCTGCATGTGGGAATAGAAGGTTATCACAATCTGCACCTAAGGATGGTTGGTGGTCACCAAACATCACAATCATTGTAGGTTCTTTTACCTTTGAGAAGTATTCAATCAAGTTCTTGTAGTCTTGATCAGAAATCTTCATTAATGAGAAGTAGTTTTCCGCATGACCATATCCACCACCGATAGAACTGAAATTGACGGTCTTCTTTAAATCATCTTTATCATCATATCCACCATGGTTTTGGTAGGTGATATTGAAGATGAAGTTCTTTTTATCTTTTTCCTTTTCGTAAGTTTCTTCTAGGACTTTGAAGTTCTGTGCATCACTTGGGTATCCGTGGATTGTCTCTAGGCCATCGAATGTTTCAGCGAAGACTTTATCTTGGTATTGTAGTTTCTTCCATGCGGAAGCTGCGGTTCCAGTTGGTGGATTTTACCAAGGTGAATACCTGTAGTAGTAAAGCCGCTTTGGTTGAAGTAGGAAATCATAGAAGGTACGTTTCTGTGCATATACATGTTGAATGGATATACACCACCCGCAAAGAAGGCTGTTGTATTACCGGTTAATGATTCATATTCACTATTACATGTGCCACCACCACGTACATCGACGTAGAGGTTACCACGAATCGTATTATCTAAAGATAGAAAGTAAGGGATGATGTTATCAGCGTAGTTTGTACCACCGACATTCATATCCGCGAAGGATTCATTCATAACCATGATGATATTCGTTGGTTTTGTGACATTTGGATCAACGTTGGCTGCGGCACGTTCTTGAAGTTCTTTGCCCAGTTGTTTGAGGTCATCTACAGAATATCCTTCTGGTTTCTTTGGTTGATCAGAGATGTATTGGTTTACAAGACCTGTGAAACTAAGTGCTGTGCCATCTGTTTGGAAGATGGATAATAGGTTCATATCCCATAGGTAGTATTGACCAACACTATTTAAGAAGAGTGCTACAACAATAATCAAGATAGGATATGTTGCGTAGTATACGTTAATCTTTGTATTATCGCGTGGTACAGCGCGCATCAAGAGATAAATTAAGATGGCGATAATAATTGCGATAACCATGAAGTAACGAATCTGAACATGGTAGTTTGAGATGACATCTGCAGCTGTGCCAATTGCGGTTAAATCCCATGGTGCGATTGGACGGTTACGGAACTGTGTTACGTACATGTTTACGATACCGAAGATTACAACAAATAAGTTACTAATCAGTACTGAGATTGGTAATCGACGGAATATTAAGTAGATTACTTTATATAGAATAATATAGATAGCAACGTTATAGAAACGATTCATCAAGTTGATATAGTAGTAGTTACCAGTACAGATTTCTGACATAAAGAAGCACCAGATAGGAGCCGCTATTAACATCATTTCGTTTTCTGGAACGTGTTTTGCCCATGTAATCTTTTTATCAATGAGATACGCAATGATCCAACTTAATACCAAAATGGATAGGTATACTGCAACCCAAGCAGCTTTTGGTAGGTACTCTTGGGTCTCGAGTTGGAGCCAGCCTTCAACACCGTTAACGGTTAGGTTAATGGTGTTGTCATTTGTATTGATGACCATACCTTGAGAGGCGATGATCTTGTTAGAGATACTCTCTGGTGTATACTCTGCAAGTTTAAATGGTCCAAATGAGACATCAATCTTTGAGATAGCGATGTCTGTCTTTACGTTGTTAAAACCTAAACGTAAAGAGTTTGTAACGATTGGAATGTTACTGAGGTGAATTACTTCCCAAGATGGTTGTGCATCTAGCCATGTCTTATGAGAGTTATAGTTATAGTTTGCAAAGATTTCTTCTCCACGATCGGTATTAAAGTTTGATACGACCACAGTACCTTGGATACCTTTTTTCATATGTACATCAAAGGAAAGATGTGGTGCATAAAACAGCAAGAACATTGCCGAGATGAGTAAGAACCATACGGCTCTACGTATATTTAGTTTTTTTCTTTTATAAATTTCATCATTTTATCACTTCCCTGAATAATGGTAGCACAAATGAGCAAAAGTAAGTTAACTAACATAGGTGAAAAAAATTAAAAAAAGTTCAGAATAAAAAAAGAGTAATTCTTAAGAATTACCCTAGTGATTAACTGAAATATACGAACTCATCTTGTGGTTTTTGGTAGTTTTGAATGCGGTTTGCGTAAAGGACAAGAGTCTTTCCACCATTATCTAATGGGTACGGTCTTAAGGTTACCTTGTACTTCATACCAGTTATCCTTCACAAGTTCTTCTACTTTCACACCTGTGACGGTTAAGCCGCACAGGCTTGTATCATTTGCACAACATACCATTGCTTGTCTGCCCATGATAAATGTTTGATGATAGCCTGGTAATGTTTCGGTGAACTTACCGCGTAGGATGATTTCTTTCCCATCATATTTATCTGGGTTTTCAATCGCATCCATATACCAGATGCCATAATCATCATCTTTGATATCGATGATAGGGGCGTTGATATTAAATGGTAATACACCTTCTTTAAGAGTAACTTGTGCACCATGTTCACCTTCGTAGAAAATCTGAGCTTTTTTATTAATAGCTTTGATATTGCCGCGCAGCATTGATGCGGAGGTATCTGGTGTACAACGATTACAGATAATTGTATCACTGTACTTTAACTGCTCGTAAATGACAGAACGCATTGCGTTAATATACATTTGGAAAGTTGTCGCATCTACTGTTGTAAGAATCTGTACCAAAGGCCAGAAGTTTGGCATCTGTGACAAGATAAAACGGTGTGATTGCGAGGGTTCCATTATATTCAATAAATACTTGGTTTGGATGATAGATGGTATCTAACTCGCGAATCTTTTCTACGTTTAAATCCTCTGGAGAGTCCATGTATTCAACGAATGCTTTGCGCTCTGCGAGGTATTTATCGTTGTATCGAACTTCACCTTGTTCAAAACAGATGATTAACGTACGGCTATTTTCTTCCATAAAGGAAGGGTCGTTGAGTGTGTCTAAGATTAAAGAAGTTTTACCGGAATCAAGAAATCCCGTAAAAGAGATAAACAGGGGTTGCCATCTTACTTCACCGCAAAGATTTCTTTGATGCGATCAACGTCTACCTGATCACCAATGACAGTGATTAAACCAGTATAAGCAGGGGAACCAATGCGGATATCTGCATCTCCTGGTACATAGTCAAAGAATAACCAACTTCCATCTGTACTTGGGACGATGCCCTTAGCACGGATGATATGTTCATCTAACTCGGAAAGTGCTAGTGCAATGTCTTCTACAGAGTATTTGTTTACTGTTTCAATACCGATTGATGTGAATACTTCATCCGCATCGTGTCCATGATGGTGGTGATGATGGTGATGTTCATGATTGTGATGATCATGGCCACAACAGCAGCATTCTTCCTCATCATGTTCTTCTTCCTCGTGGTGGTGATGGCAGCAACATTCTTCATCATCGTGATGATGTTCATGGTGGTGCTCTTCATGTTCATGAGAACCACAACAGCAGCACTCTTCTTCCTCATGGTGGTGATGATGTTCGTGTTCGTGGTGGTCGTGGCCACAGCAACAATCGTCATCGTCGTCTTCGTCATGACAACCACATCCACAACAGCAGCATTCTTCTTCCTCTTCGAGTTCTGGGAAGCCGTCTGTAGAGCCTTCCATTGCGTCGATGATGGCTTGACCAGAGAGGTCATCCCATGGTGTCGTGATGATTCTTGCGTCATGGTTTAACTCACGGATGATTGCGATATCCTTTTGTAATGTTTCTTCATCAACGAGTTGTGTTCTGGATAAGATGACACAAGCAGCTGTGGAAATCTGATCATCGAAGAATTCCTTGAAAGTTTTTATGGTAGATTTCACAACGCTTTGCGTCTACAACAGTACTGTAACTATTTAGCTGTAAACCTTCTACATCTTTTACGACTGCTAAGATATCGGATAATTTACCAACACCGGAAGGTTCAATGATGATGTGGTCAGGGTCATACTTTCTTTGACTACTTCTTGTAAAGCATTGCGGAAGTCACCTTGTAATGTACAGCAGATACATCCACTGTTGATTTCATTGACAACGATACCGGCATCTTTTAAGAAACCACCGTCAATTCCAATTTCACTAAATTCGTTTTTCAACAAGAACTACTTTTTTTACCTGCATATACTTCTTTGATTAACTTTTTGTATCAATGTTGTTTTTTTCCAGCTCCTAGAAAGCCGGAGATAATATCAATCTTTGTCATTTCGTTACCTTCTTTTCATTATTATTATATCCTTTGCGTCAAATTTCACCAAATAGAATGCCTAATGCGTATCGCCATTGAAAATAGAATTCTTTACAATGACATAATCAACATAGCGAATTGCGTTTAAATCTTTTTCCGCCTGCATAAGAGATGGATGATTGAAGGTCTTGTTGCATTTCGATTAGTGTATCCATGATAGAACCTTTACATGGCACAAGCATCTTTTTGCCCTTCCACATTTTTTTACGGGTGCCTTTTTTGATATTCAGAGGCACTACCGAAGTATTCTTTCATTTCAATACCATCTTGCATGACGGTATTACCTGGTGATTCGGTATGCCCAGCAAATAGGGAACCAATCATAACCATGCTTGCGCCAAAGCGAATCGACTTTGCAATATCGCCATTTGAACGGATACCACCATCGGCAATGATTGGCTTACGTGCAGCTTTTGCACACCAACGTAAGGCAGCCAACTGCCAACCACCTGTGCCAAAGCCTGTTTTTAATTTTGTGATACATACTTTTACCAGGACCAATACCAACTTTCGTTGCGTCTGCGCCTGCATTTTCAAGTTCACGAACACCTTCAGGGGTTCCTACATTACCTGCAATGACAAATGTATCAGGTAGGTGTTTTTTGATATGTTTGATCATATTGATGACGGCGTTGGAGTGACCGTGAGCAATATCAATTGTAATGTAGTCCGGAACTAGGTGATGACTTGCAAGGTCTGCAATGAAATGATATTCATTTTTCTTTTACACCAACACTAATGGAAGAAAATAATCCTTTTATCGTTCATCATCTGTACAAAACTGAAAGACGACTTTCAGGAGTGAAACGATGCATAATATAGAAATATCCATTTTCTGCAAGTTTGATTGCTAGAGATTCATCGATAACCGTCTGCATATTTGCTGGAACAACTGGTAATTTAAAACGATGTTTCCCAAATTTTTGTTGTTGTGTCACATCTCAGCACGACTGTTAACAATACACTTATTTGGTATTAGTTGAATGTCTTCATAATCAAAAACTGTAAAATTATCCATAAAAACCCACTTTCTATAAAATGGGGAAAATTTGGTATCCTCACATACAATATCATGATTCGAAGGAAATATCTTGCGTTAGATAAAGAAATACAAAGATAATTTTTATTTGAATCTTTATAAATATAAAAATTTACATAAAATAATTAGAAAATATTTATATAAATAATGAAAGAAAAAGCAATTGAAAAACTTTCTGAACATTTTTAAACTCTGTGTATCTTTTAGGAGGAAATAGTTATGAAAGCAAAGAAGATAGCAGTAACTGGTCTGATTGTAGCAATGAGCATGGCGATGCTTGCAGGTTGTTAACCTAATGCGTGACTTACAACAAGAACTTGGAATTACGTATCTTTTTATCGCACATGACCTTTCGATGGTAAAAAGTATATCTCGGATCGTATTGAGGGTTATGCACCTAGGTCATATTGTAGAGACAGGTACAACGGACGAAATCTTTGAAAATCCAGTACATCCATATACAAAAGCACTCTTATCTGCGATTCCAAAAGCCAATCCAGTCGTAGAGAAAAACGTATTGCACTTAGCTATGATAAGACTAAAGAGGGTGTTGATTACACTGCAGGAAGCTATCATAAGATTACTGAAACACATACAGTTCTTGCGACAGATGAAGAATTCGCAAAGTGGATAAAAATAGAAAATAAGCAAATGGCTATAATTATGGTCATTTGTTTTTTTATAAGAACAATTTATAATTCATATGAGGAAATGATGTATATAGAAATATCAACTATAAAGAGATTCGGTATGAACGTGAACAGTTGAAGATGTTAAAAGATCAACTCTTTTTCATTACGTGCGCAAGAAAAGAAAAATATTCAAATGATTCATGATCGTTGTCAAGAAATCATCATGGATAAAGTTGAGGATGAAATTCGACAAATTCCAATTACAGATCTAGCGAAATCTTTTTGCTAGACTTCCACTGCAGGCACTTGAATCCAACCACATTACAACGATGTATGATTTATTGAAATATAATCGTAGACAACTAGAAGCGTTAGATGGTATTGGGGATGAAACGGCAGATAAACTTATGTTGGCACTACACCGTAGTATTGCAGCTGTTAAAAGTCAGATCCACTATCGTATAGACTTAGAACATCTAACAGATAGGGATAAAGAGATTCTTCAAGAAATTTACTTCTATCTGCATACAAAAGAAAACTTTGCGAATTTAAATTCAATCTATCAAGAGACAGAGCGCGGAATCCAAGAAGCCTATGATAATAGTGGTCTGATTCGAAATTTCTTTGGTTGGATTTTTAGTGGTAGAAAAAGAAACAGAGTTTTTTAAAAGCCGTAGAAGATGTAAAGTACTTTAACCGGTCTTCTTACGCAGAAACAATTAAGCAATTTTATGATAATTGTACTGCACTAAAAAATGTAGATTTTGATACGATATTGCAGGACTACAGAGAACATGCGATTCAATACTATACGGTAATTGAAAAACTTGCGGAAATTGAAATCAAGGATGATATTGATGAAGAAATTGATGTTTCGCTGTTGAAACAAATACAAGCAACACCATTATTGTTAGAATCATTCCATACAGAGTTGCGTCATTATCAAGAATTTGGAACTAAGTATATCTTGCATCAGAAAAGAGTATTACTTGGAGATGAGATGGGTCTAGGAAAAACCATTCAAGCAATTGCGGCGATGAATCATTTACATCATAAAGGTCATCGTTATTTTCTTGTAATCTGTCCAGCTGGCATATTACTTAACTGGAAACGTGAGATTGAAAAACTAACAGACATGCAAGCATATATGTTGCATGGAACTGGTTTTAGTAATTTTGAAATCTGGAAGAGTGATGGTGGTATTGCAATCATCAATTATGAAGGATTGGATAAGATCATCCTTGATAAGGATTTCCGCTCGATATGGTTGTTGTGGATGAAGCACACTTTGTTAAAAATAAAGAGGCACAGCGTACACGTAACACAGTACGAATGATCGAACAAGCTGAGTATGCACTCTATATGACCGGTACAGCGATTGAAAATAACGTAGATGAAATGTGTTATCTAATTGAATGTTTGAATCCATCAATCGCAAGTGAAGTGAAAGATATGAAATATCTAGCGAAAGCAGATTTGTTCCGCAAGAAGATTGCACCAGTATATTTACGCCGCAAGCGTGCGGATGTACTTATGGAACTTCCAGAGCTAACGATTCATGACGAATGGTGCATGATGAATGAGAAGGAGATAGTCTCTTACCGCAAAAGCTGTTGAGTCTGGAAATTTTATGGCAATGCGTAGAGTATCATGGGATTCACTCAACTCCACAAAAGCAGAGAATGGTTGAATTATGCTTGCAGGCATTAAGTGAAGGAAGAAAGGTAGTCATATTCTCTTATTTCTTAGAAACGTTATCTTTTGTGACAGATTTACTATTAGGAAAATCTTTGCCAGCTATTAGTGGAAAATTATCGCTAGAGAAACGACAGGAAATTCTACGTCAGTTTGATGAACCTGTTGCACAGGTATTACCAATACAGATTCGTGCTGGAGGAATTGGATTAAACATTCAAACTGCAGAGATTGTAATTCTATGTGAACCACAATTGAAACCATCGGATGAAATGCAAGCCATTTCTCGCATCTATCGTATGGGGCAGGTTAATCATGTGTTTGTATATCGATTATTGTCTGCAGATACAATAGATGAAGTACTGGTAAAAACGCCTTCACGAGAAACAAAATATCTTCAATCAATTTGCGGATGAATCCGAGATATCCGATCAATTAGAGCAGTTGAAAGAAGATGATGTACAAACCCTGATACAAAGCGAAAGAAAAAGATGAATCATTAGAGTAGACAAATAAAACTGATAGTACTATGATAGTTTCCGTAATAAGAACGGTGAACAGGAGGAAACGGGCATGAACAAACAAATGATGAATCAAAATGTGTTGCTGTTGTAATTTAAATGATGTCCGGATGAATGCTGTTTCTGCGTCGGGGCTGCTTTTAATTTACCTTTATTGCAGTGATTCGTAAGCACAATAGTAAATAAATCCGGGCATATGATTGCATGCTCGGATTTTTGTTTTTACCGCTCCATATATTACATGAGAGAAAAGAGGAAAATACTATGTCAAATATCAAAAAAATCAACAACTGAATTAATTGGTCACACACCACTATTAGAATTTACACACTTTGAAAAGGAACTTGGCCTAAAGGCACGTGTTGTAGCGAAGGTTGAATACTTTAACTTAACGGGTTCTGTAAAGGACAGAATTGCGTATCAGATGATTGTAGATGCTGAAGAAGCCGGTTTATTAAAGCCAGGTTCTACAATTATTGAACCTACATCAGGTAATACAGGTATTGGTTTAGCTGCCGTTGGTACAGCGAAGGGTTATCGTGTTATTCTAGTAATGCCAGATACAATGACTGTTGAACGTCGTAAGATGGTTAAGGGCTATGGTGCAGAGGTTGTCTTAACAGAAGGTGCCAAGGGTATGAAGGGTGCAATTGCTAAGGCAGAAGAACTTGCGGCAGGTATTGAGAACTCATTTATTCCACAGCAGTTCGAAAATATGTCAAATCGTAAAGCACATTACTTAACAACAGGACCAGAAATCTGGGAAGATACAGATGGTGAGGTTGATATCTTTATTTCCGCTATCGGAACAGGAGGAACAATCTCTGGTACAGGTAAGTATCTCAAGGAAAAGAATCCAAATGTGAAGGTGATTGGTGTTGAACCAGCAACTAGTGCAGTATTATCAGGTGGTGCACCAGGACCACACAAGATTCAAGGTATCGGTACCGGTTTCATCCCTACAACATTAGATACAGAAATCTATGATGAAGTAATCAAAGTTACAGATGAAGAGGCCTTCACAACAGGTGCTGAAATTGGCAGAAAGGAAGGAATATTAGTTGGTATTTCTTCAGGTTCAGCAGTGCACGCTGCACTTGAAGTAGCGAAGAGAGAAGAGAATGCAGGTAAGCTAATTGTTGTATTATTACCTGACTCAGGAGATCGCTATTTATCAACTGCATTATTCGCAGAATAAAATGGAAAATTACGAAACACTACTCAATGAACTAAATGAAATTGAAGATAAAAGATCTTGCATTAAAAATGCGTATACCAGATCGTACAAATATCATTACGATCTTAAAGCAAGTACAAGCAGTGATTTTTGCCAGATTATTATCATGCAGGCATGTTAAACCAACAACAAGCTCTAAACTATTTATCAGAAGGTCTACAGAAGGAGATTCAGGCGTCTCTACAATTTAAGGGTGCCGATTGTTCCATCTGTGGAAATTTAAGAGATATGTTTTTGGCAGAACTACCAGCGATTAAGCGTTCCGTTTTAACGGACATACAGGCAATCTATGATGGCGATCCAGCAGCTAGAACCAAGTCAGAGGTAGTCATTGCATATCCTGGCTTCTATGCAATCTTTATCTATCGTATTGCGCATGTCTTATATAAGTTAGGCGTTCCATATATTCCTCGTCTTATGGCAGAATATGCTCATGAAAAGACAGGTATTGATATTAACCCTGGTGCAACAATTGGTGATTACTTCTGTATTGACCATGGTACTGGTGTAGTTATTGGTGAAACAGCAGAACTTGGTCACCATGTGAAGCTATATCAAGGTGTTACACTCGGCGCAAAGAGTTTCAAAGTAAATGAGAATGGCGAACTTGTGAAGGGTGGAAAGCGTCATCCAAACATTGGTAATAATGTTGTTATTTATGCCAATGCAACAGTTCTTGGTGGTGATACCGTAATTGGTGATGGTTGTGTTATCGGAGCGAGCGTATGGATTACAAAATCTGTAGAAGCTGGCACAACTGTATATTTTAATCCAAATAAATAGGCATAAGGGGTACTCCAAAGGGAGTACCTTTTTTGTATAATAGGCGTATGAATACACAACTTGCAGAAAAAAATACGGAATGCAGAACAGTTAACATTTTCCGATAAGATAAAAACTTATACGAGATTTAAGTATCCCTGGAATCCTAGCAGTCATTACTGAAACGGTAATGGGATTTATTGATACAGCGATGGTTGGAGCACTGGGTGCATTAGCCTCTGCATCAATTGGACTTGTCATGTCCAGTACTTGGTTGTTTGGAGAACTCATTAATAGCGTAGCGATTGGTTTCTCTGTGCAGGTTGCTCATGCGGTAGGAGCAGGTAAGCTTGAACGTAGCAGAAGAATTTTTAAAGGGTCTATTTTAACTTCATTATGCATTTCATTTCTAATTGCAGGAGTCTGTTAGTGTGGGCTCGAGTTGCACCATCATGGTTACAGGCTCAACCAGAGATATGGAAAGATGCGACGAATTATCTTGGATTATATGCAATCTTCCTTCCAATTCGTCAGTTGAATTATCTTGTGAATAGTATGTTGCAGTGTGCAGGGGATATGAAGACTCCAAGTAAGATGGCTGTGTTGATGTGCATCTTAGATATAATCTTCAATTTCTTTTTAATCTTCCCATCTAGAATGATTTCCATCTTTGGTTTAGAGATATGGGTGTATGGAGCTAATTTAGGTGTATTAGGAGCACAACTTGGCACATCACTTGCAGTTTGTGTTTGTACAGTAATTTCTTTCAAGGTAGCCTTAACAAAATTGAATGAATTACACATCAAGGAAATTCCTGGAAATTGGTTTGCAAGTCAAGATGTATTATCCTCTGCGTGGAAAATAGGAATGCCAAATGCATTAGCACAGAGTGTCTTATGTATGGGACAAATTGCGTCAACAAAGATCATCGCTCCACTTGGAACAGTTGCGATTGCGGCACATTCCTTCGGTAATACAGTAGAGTCAATTTGTTATATGCCTGGATATGGTATCGCAGCAGCAGCTACAACATTAATTGGACAAGCAATTGGTGCTGGTAAGAAAGATCTTGCGAAAGACTTTGCCAATATCATTACACTATTGGGTATGGCTATTATGGGTACCCTAGCGATTATATTATTTTTACATCTCCGATGATATTTGCAATATTAACACCAGATGTAGATGTACAACAACTTGGTGTAAATGTAATTCGTGTTGTCATGCTTTGCAGAGCTGCTGTTTGCGGCATCCATCGTCATTACAGGTGTATTGCGAGGTGCGGGTGATACAGTAATTCCATTTATACTAAATTTATTAAGTTTATGGGGTATTCGTATTACGCTAGCATTCTTCTTATCACCAATCATGGGACTTATGGGTACTTGGCTTGCAATGACGATTGATATTGCGATAAGAGGTGTATTATATTTAATTCGGTTATATAAGACAAATTGGTTAAGTGGAGTTGGAGGTTAGAAGGTATGCAGACAATTATCATTGTATCTGTGGTATCAGTTTTTATTGGTTGCGCTGATTGTATTTTTAGGATGGCCACATAAAATTGATGCGACACGTAAAAAGATTTATTCACCACTCATTTCAAAACGTGTACGTATCTGTGTTATTTCTGATTTACACTCTCAAAGTTTTGGTAAAGATAATGTACGTATTATTCGTATGGTAAATAAACATAAACCTGATTTAATTGTTTTCCCTGGTGATATCTTTTACACCTAGGGAGATAACGAAAGTATGCTTGCGCTCATGCATGCATTAAATGCGTATCCACGAGTATATATCAGTGGAAATCACGATAAGATGTTAAAAGAGAAATTACATGATTATGTAATTATGATGCGTGCAGATGGAGTACAAGTTCTACTTGATGATAGTGAAGTGATGAATATCAATGGCCAATTATTAGAGATTATTGGTCTAACAGATGGTGGCCCCTAAGATGGATAAGACAGTAGAGGAAGTCGACTCTCTCTGTATGACATCATATTATCGAATTCTTTTATCACATCGTCCACATCACGTAGCGTTTTACGAGCAGCTACCGGTTAATTTAATTATCAGCGGCCATGCGCATGGTGGACAATGGGCTATTCCATTCTTAAGACAAGGATTGTATGCACCACAACAGGGTCTATTTCCAAGATATACGCATGGTATTAAGAATCTTGATGGAAGACTATTATACATATCAAGAGGTTTTTGCGACAGGAAATAAGTTCTTTGTTCGCTTATATAATAATCCAGAGTTAGGATTTATTGATCTTTTACCAATCAACGAAAAACGATGAGCGATGGCTCATCGTTTTAGTTTTTCTCTTTCGCAAGAATACTCTTTTTCCAAACGAGAATTTTCTTCGTCTTGGATTTGGTTATGCCAAATGTAACGACGCGTTACACGGCTGCTGAGTAGACAGATAATTTCATATGGGATTGTATTTAATTCTTCTGCCATCTTCTCTAGTGAGATGTGTTCACCAAAGATTTCAACAACTGTTTTAACTGGTACTTCATGTTCTAAGTGAATCATTGATTGATCCATACATACACGTCCTACAATCTCGGCATATTGTCCATCAACATATACTTTTCTGCCTTGATTCGCACGGATGAAGCCATCTGCGTACCCAATTGGCAGGGGTAGCAATAATTTCATCATCTTTAGCAGTATAAGTAGCACCATATCCAACTGTATCACCTGCATGCATATGCTTTACCATAATGATTTCACTTAGAAGAGAAATTGCTGGTTCAAGGGATTTCTCATAAGTGGAAATTCCATACAGTGAAATACCGATACGGCAGGCATTGGATGTATCCTCTTTAAAGAATGCTGTTGCATCACTGTTATCACAATGTACCCAAGGAAAGGAGTAAGAGAAGGACTCTACTGCTTCCTTAAATTTAGAGAACTGTAGGGTTTGTGAGTTCTAAATTACTGTCAGCACAACAGAAGTGTGTGAAGATACCCTCCATATCACATTTTGTGGTCTGGAGTTTATCGAAAGCTAGATGTAATTCGTCAATCGTACGAAAACCAATACGACTCATGCCAGTATCCATCTTTAGATGTACATGCAAACCTTCACAGTTTTTGTTGGATTGCGTGTTCTACCCATTCGTTAGAGTAAGCTGTACAAGAAATACCTTGTTTAATCAAAAACAGGAATATCACTAGCTTCTGTAGCACCAAGTATTAAGAGTTTACCTGAATAACCTTCATTGCGAAGAACGAGAGCTTCATCTAAAGAAGATACAGCAATCATCTCTGCACCTGCTTCCAATACCGCACGGGCAACGTGAACATCACCGCAGCCATACGCATCTGCTTTTTAAAAACAGCAATAATTTTTCTGACAGATATCTTTTAATTTGATCGAGTTGCGTTCAATCTTGTCTAGATTGACTTGCATCCATGTTTTTCTATACATATTACACCTCTATAAAATGACTGATTGCGTATAACCAACATATATTCCAATTAAGCGGAATGCTAAGCTAATTAATGTAAATGGATTCGATGAAGCAAAACTACGAAGATACGATAGGAAGGTGGTTGTAATAACAGGTATATTTCCACTTGTGAATAGGACAGCAACTCCATTGAGTGATATGGCACTTACTAAGTCACCGATAAAAAAATTGCAAGGAAAGTCATAATTGCCCCAACTACCATGAATCTAGTATGAACACCTCTACCAAAATGTTTGATTGTTGTAGCGATGCCATAGCCAACCGCAACAAACATCACAGAGAACTCGATATGTAAAAATGATGTAATAAGTCCATATAAGGTACCTAGTATAATAGCCGCAATCAATCCAGTGATAATTGCCACAATAAAACGCTGATTATTATCTAAATATTTGGCGTTATAGATTTTCATATAGAACCTCCATAAAATATATACTATTGTAGCACATTCATTAAAAATTCTTTATTGTGGGTTTCATATTCATATGAAAGTAAACCTCTATAAATGAGATTCGAAATTCTTTTTGAAAAATTTAAAAAGGAATTAAAAAAAGTGTTGACGATAAAAATCACCATGCTACTATATTAAAGCATTCCACGAAACAGGAATGTAAGGGATAGATGGAGGTTTAGCTCAGTTGGGAGAGCATCTGCCTTACAAGCAGAGGGTCAGCGGTTCGAGCCCGTTAACCTCCACCATTTTTTGCCGACTTAGCTCAATTGGCAGAGCAATTGATTTGTAATCAATAGGTTGTAGGTTCGATTCCTATAGTCGGCACCATTTTATTTGGAGACGTAGCGAAGTGGCTAAACGCGGCAGACTGTAAATCTGCTCCCTCTGGGTTCGGTGGTTCGAAACCACCCGTCTCCACCATTTACTGATTGATGCATCGAGTGATGCTTACGAGTTGGACTTGATTATTGGGGTATAGCCAAGCGGTAAGGCAAGGGACTTTGACTCCCTCATTCGTAAGTTCGAATCTTACTACCCCAGCCATTTAAGATGTCTCGGTAGCTCAGACGGTAGAGCAACTGACTTTTAATCAGTGGGTCGAGGGTTCGAGTCCCTTCCGAGACACCACTTTTTGTAAGATATGCGAGTGTAGTTCAATGGTAGAACGACAGCCTTCCAAGCTGTATACGTGAGTTCGATTCTCATCACTCGCTCCATGACATTCAAAAAGCCCTGTTTTAAGGGCTTTTTCTTTATATGTGGCACCTTTTTGGCACCCCTTTCCGCATGTTTTTGATTGTTTCATTTAAGAATTTGTCAGTATCCTTTAACAAGTGCGTATATGTTTGTAACGTCTGCTCGATGGATGCGTGACCGAGTCGTTTGGATACGGCAACGATATTCACACCACTGTTAATCAGAATTGTAGCGTGACTGTGTCGCAGATCGTGTAGACGTATTTTCTTAACACCAGATAGTTCTATTGCTTTTGTAAATCTTTTTTGTATCTGAGTGATTGGTAGACTGGTTATGCCACCGAAAAGGAAATCACCGTCAACGTCCAATAATGGTTGTAATCTCTCTTGTAGATCATCGTCAATCCATACTTTTCTTGATTGCTTCGTCTTAGTTGGTTTTAAGCCGTTTACGAAGTGTTTTATACTTGCGTGGATATTTAACCAATTACCATCAAAATCGCTCTTCTGCAGTGCCATAATCTCACCACGGCGTGCACCGGTCCAGAACAACGTTTCAAAGAAGAGAGCATAGAGCGGACTATCGACACAGGATAGAAATTGATTGAACTCATCGACAGTCCACACGTTCATTTCCCTGCATTATTTCTTTATCCGTCTTTTTTTAAGGCGTTTTAGGATAATGCTGTTATCAACAACGTTATATACCGTCGAGTAATAGCGAAATACACCCTTAACAAATGAGATAGTGTCATTCTTTATCTTTTGTTCCACATTGGTCGCTATTGGCGAGTTCTGCGCCATGCGACGAGTTGTGCACGTGTGATTGATTTTTATTGGGCGTTTATACAAGTCGGCGAATCTGCGTTCAAATGCAACTTGGTGGCGACGTATTTGCTCTTGTGAGGGCAATGCATACTCTTCCCATTGATGAGCTACTTGTTCAAAAGTTAAATCGCTTGGATCGTTCCCTTGTTGCATTGCCTCAGCTTCATAGATCTTGGCTTCACGCTTTGTCTTGAAACCGCGCTTCTTCTTAGTACGTTGTTTAAGCGTAATAGGGTCGCGATATTTGACCTGTACGAAGTAAGTTTTTTTCTGACTTCATCATATCCGATCATGCGTTGCCTCCTTCCTATGATTTTCTATAGTTATTTTTCAAAGTAATCAGCAAATGCGAGATGTAACACTTCCATTAAGTGCTTTCTTTCTGTAGGTGACATCTTGTAGAGTGCAGCTTCAATTTCTTCTAAATACTTTTCAATTTGTTCCATATAACACTCCTTTCGTGTTAAAATTGTGTACAGTAAAAAGCACTTCGACGTGAGTTTACTGCCATCCGACTGTTGGTAGCAGTCGGTCTTTTTTATGCGTATGCTGGTATGTTCGAATTTAGCTTATCGGTGTTGAAAAAAATCTACACGCATCTGTGCGGCTGAAGCAGTTATTCCAAAATATTCACTAATAATTGTTGTTTCTAATGGAAGGTCTACTTCTTCAATAATGTCAACAAGGGAAAGAATGTTTCGAGCGAAGCAATCAGCACAGCGTTCTTCAAAACGTGATGTTTTTAACATGCCTACATGTCCGAGCATTAAATGTCCGAGTTCATGTGCAATTGTAAATCTTTGACGTTTTTAAGCATTGGTTTAAATCATTGTAATAAATCTGCATGGATCCAGTAGCAACACCTACGATTGAAAAACCATAAGGATGTGTTTTTCTTTGCAGTTGCAAGGTCTACAGGATCTAAAGAGGAGTATTTGATTAGCTTTATTCCTGGAAAATAGTTTGCAAGTTGGGTGATAGGATCAAAGGGGTAAGTGATGTTGGTTCTGTGTCGCACCTGTAGAAGGGTACTATAGACGGCAGCGTAGCAAGAATGAATCATCAAAAGTGCTCCTTGTACATACGCTTTAAGAAGTTCATCATCTCTTCACGCTCTTCTTCTGTCATTTCGTTAGCGGCTCTACCAAATGCGTAGATGTCTTCTTGGACTTCTGGCGCAAAGTTGAAAAATCCACGGATTAGAGTTACCGTCTTCTGATTCTGCAATCTTAACCGTACATGAGTCTGTCGTTTCTTCAGGGTATCCTCCCAACCCATGAGAGCTGCAGGTGTTGTTCTAAGTGCTTTAGCTATAGGTTTTTAAGATGTCGATAGGCATCTTTTCAATAGCCCCTTTTTCATATCTAAAAATTGTAGTTCTGTCTTTGCCGATTGCTTCAGCAAGTTCATCTGCTGAAATTCCAAGTTCTTTGCGTCTTTTCCTTATTCGCATTCCTACTGTTTCCATTTAATATACCTCCATGCCAGTATTATAATCGCAATTTTGCGATAATTTCAAGATAATTTGTGGCAAATTTGCAATTTTCTGATTGACAATGAAAAAAAGGATAGGTTAATCTTTGGTTGTGGCATAAATGCTACTAGAAAGGAAACCTTTTATGAACATCACGAAATTCGAAGATATTCTACGCGAGAAAAAAATTTCTAAGGATGACATAGCGAAGATACTTGGCAAAGATAGAGCCACAATCTATCGACGCTTCGCCAAGAATGGTGAGTCCTTCACAGTATCCGAAGTATCCAAGCTGACATCAGTCCTTAATTTGAGCGCGGATGTGGCAAACACTATTTTTGGAGACTGAGTGGCATAAACGCTACAATGAAAGGAGGATAAATGAACAAGCAAAAAATAAGAATTGAGGACTATGACGGAATCGGAAGAATCTTTATTGATGACGTAGAACTACAAAATGTTGTTGGCTACGAATTAAAAAGATGTGCTTTAGAAACAACACATCTATTGATTCGAATCGTTACAAATGAAAAAGATTTAGATTTGAATTTTTTTCCACTAATAACATTCGCAATGATTTGAGCGGCAATGTTTGAAAAGGAACGAAACAGACACAGAACCCTAATTTGATGGCGGTTTCTTTAGTCTTATTCCAAACAGTATTACTCCGTACGTTGTCTAAGAATTGATGGCCATTCAAGTGATAGAATTGATTACCACTTTCATATGACCACTGAGGGTCGACTGTAGTATTGCCGATAAGGTATCCCGCTTCAATTAACTTTGCACAAGTGTAAGTGACATCACTGCTATTGTAATTAATCTCGATATTTGAACATTCGAGAAACGAAACAAGCTCTAAATTTTTCTTCTAAAAATAGCATAACGTCTCTCACACAATCAGCATTCAATCGCATTATTATTTACCTCCTTTTTCATTTCAATTATAGGAGGCTAGGAAGGAAAAACAAAATGGATAAGAAAGTTTATGAAGATTTGTTGTACGTAGAACTGCCAAACCTAGTTAACAGAATTCTAAAAGAGAAAAGCAAGCCTACTAGCTACAGCACTGCATTCGACAAGGCTGTTTTTAGAAATCAGCAAAGTTGTCAATGCTGAATTCAAAGCTGCAGAAGTTGCATTTAAGATTGTTAGCCAGCAGTAGAAAGGAGTCGCAATGAAAAACAACATCAACACCACAAGAAGTTATAGCTAAAACGTATCTGAACATCACAGATGTACAGATTCTGCTGGGTATGACACGAGAACCAGCAAGAGCTTTTATTCAAGCAAGTTAAGAACATTGAAAAAGAAAAAAACTTGGTGACTATGACGTATGGCCAAACATGATTCAAAAGGACAACTTGCTGAAAGCTCTGCATATCTCTCGAGAGGCACTGCTTAAAGATTTAGAACTACGAGAAACAAACAAAAAAAGCGCTCCATCCGTCGAAAGTAAGGGCGCTTAAGTGACATCGGAAATATGTCACTACCATTTTATCACAGAAAGGTAGAAACAATGAAAAAGAATAAATTTAGCGACAAAGCATTCAAACTAGGGATTTGCATTTTTCTACGGGGCCTTATTTGTAAAGGTTATCACATTTGTTCTAGGTGTAGATCTCATGAGAAAGATGAAATCAATGCAGTTTCATTTCAAGAACAACGGACGTATGGCCAAACGCGATGCATGGCTAAAAGACATTGAGATTGTGCCATATGACGGTCCTGATTTTTAACCGTCAGTACGTCGAAGCTTTAGAGCGAGTTGAGAAAATCAAAAATCTAGATTGGAGTGCAGAAAAAGAATGAAGACAGACAACCAGCGTAGAGAGTTCGAGTTCGCGCTCGAAACATTGCTAAAAGCATGCGATAGCAAAGTCAAATCTGTAAAAGTGAATTGGGATGAAAAAGACACAGAATTTCGCGAGTCTGCAGAGTCCGTAACAATCACATACAACAATGATTACAAAAAAAGAAATAAACATCGCTTATTGTTCATGGAAAGCAATAGCGTTTACAACGATTCATCGTTCATAAAAAGGAGGAAAGAAAAATGAGTGAACCAAACTTATTTGAAGTTGGATATCAAATGCAAAAAGAAGAACAACAAGAATCAATCAAAATCAACAGCCTTGAACTGGAAAACGTTAAACGTGTCAAGGCGGTCAAATTAGAGCCTACAGCAAGCGGTTTAACAGTGGTTGGTGGAAAGAACAACCAAGGAAAACTAGCGTGCTAGATGCTATTACGTGGGCACTAGGAGGTGAGAAGTATAAGCCATCGCAACCTGATCGAGAAGGTTCAATGATTCCACCGAAACTTCACATTGAATTGTCAAACGGAATCATAGTGGAGCGCTCGGGCAAGAATAGCGCATTAAAGGTTTTAGATTCAACAGGCGCAAAGGGTGGTCAAAAACTCTTAGATTCATTTATCAGTACATTTGCTTTGGATCTGCCAAAGTTTATGAATTCAACAACAAAGGATAAAGCTAACACATTATTACAAATAATCGGCGTAGGTGATAAGTTATCGATTTTTGATAAACAGGAAGCTGAACTTTATAACCGTCGCACAGAGATTGGCCGTATTGCTGACCAAAAGAAAAAGTATGCTGACGAGATGATTCAGTGGGATGGCGTTCCTGATGAAATCGTAAGTGCTGCAGAGCTTATCCGACAGCAACAAGAGATTCTTGCGCGCAATGGCCATAATCAAGAATTGCGCAATCAAGTTAAAAAATCTTGAAGCACAGAAAACATTGCTAGAACAACGCATTGCAGAAACTACGAAAGCACTAAACGCAATGCAAGAACAAATGGCAGAACTTGCAAATGATTTAGTTATTGCAAACACAAACGCTAAGGATTTGCAGGATGAATCTACTGCAGAGCTTGAAATGAGTATCGCCAATATTGATTCTACAAATGCTAAGGTTCGCGACAACTTAAATAAACAACGAGCACAGGCTGAAGCAGAGGAGTACAAACTGCAGTATGGCGATTTAACAACACAGCTTGAAAATGTTCGCAAGGCGCGTATGGAGTTATTAAACGGAGTTGAAATGCCACTACAAAATCTATCTGTGGATAATGGTGAGCTAGTTTATAAAGGCCAACGCTGGGACAACATGTCTGGATCAGATCAGTTAAAAGTTGCTACAGCTATTGTCAGAAAAACGAATCCAAAATGCGGTTTCGTTCTCCTGGATAAACTTGAGCAGATGGATATCGATACCATGAACGAATTTGGCCATTGGTTGCAGGAAAACAATCTGCAAGCAATTGCTACAAGAGTTTCTACTGGTGATGAATGCTCAATCTTTATTGAAGATGGATACTCAATCGATAAGTCAGGAAATAAAACTGCAGACAGTGAAATTAAGCCTGCAGGAGCATGGAAGGCAGGTACGTTCTAATGTTTGAAATCAATACAGGAGTAGTAAAAACTCCGTTAAAAGTAATCATCTATGGTACGGAAGGTGTTGGTAAAACAACGCTAGCAAGTAAGTTTCCTAAGCCACTATTCATCGATGCAGAAAATGGTTCTGGAGCACTTAATGTTGCGCGTTATCCATATCCAACTTCTTGGCAAATGTTGATGTCAGAAGTACAAGAATTTCTCAACAATCCGCAAGGGTATAAAACACTAGTTATTGACTCAATCGACTGGGCAGAAGCAAAAGCTATTGAAATGATTTGTGCAGGGATGAAGGTCAATGGTATCGAGGATATTGGGTGGTCAAAAAGGTTATACCTACTTAAATGAAGAAATGGGTAGACTACTCAATCTTCTGACTGAAGTCATCAATCGTGGTGTAAATGTTGTCCTGATTGCACATATGGTCATCAGAACGATTACAAAGCCAGAAGAGACAGGTAGTTATGATCGCTATGAACTAAAGCTAAAACAAGCTAAGAACGGCAATAACTGCCAACTAGTTAAAGAATGGGCTGACTTGATCCTGTTCTGCAATTACCGCGAGTTCTTAGTGGCTGACAAGACTACAGGCAAAAAGAAGGCAACTGGTGGAAAAAGAAAGAATCATGTACACGGAACATGCAGCTACATGGGATGCAAAAATCGCTTCGGACTTCCGGAAGTCCTACCACTAGATTTCGAATCGATTGCACATCTATTCAGTGACAACTATGAGGTTAAGGCAACTGAACAAATTAAAGAGCAACAGCCACAGCACATAGCAACAAACACCGTTACAACAGTGCAACAAACTAAACCTGTAGAACAACCAATTCCTGAAGTGAATAACTGGACAACAAATACAGATACGCATTTATCAATTAATTCTACATGGAAGCCAACGCCATACACTGCTGAAGAAGAAGCTATCATGGCTGAACTACCTAAAGCGTTAACCGACTTAATGAAGTCTAAACAAGTGCATCCATCAGAAATTCAACGTGCAGTATCAATAAAGGGATATTTCACGAAGGATACACCAATCAAGAATTATGATCCTGAATTTATTCAAGGGTGTTTGATTGGAGCATGGCCAGCAGTAATGGAATTGATTCAAACAGATAGAGATTTGCCATTTTAACATAGGAGGAAAAATAAAATGACACAGTATAACAACAATTATCAAAAATCCATATGCGCAAAATGCATATGGCCAACAGGCAGCACCACAACAACAGAGCGGAGAATTAATGGATGGAATGACAGTCTCTGCTGCAGATTTAGGAGACTATGACAAAGGGTACGTTTTACTTCCAGAAGGTACTTATGATTTCACTGTTGTTGACTTAGACGAAACACGTTATCAACCTGGTCCAAAAGAGTTCAGGGAAAATCGGACCATGCAAGCAAGTTATCTTGACATTACGTTTTGAGCGATCCAACAGATGGTAGCGATGTTGATTTAAAACACAATTTATACATGTACAACAATCAAGGTTGCTTTAGGTATGATTGCATCATTCTATGATGCGGTAGGTATGCACAAAAAAGGTGAACCAATCACATTTGATTGGAGAAAAGAAGTTGTGATTGGGAAGCGCGGACGTGCTGAAATTAATCACCGCAAGGGCAGTGATGGCAAGAGCGAATATAACAATATCAAGAAGATGTTACCGCTTGAATCAATGCCTACAGCTGGCAACCCCTACACCTAACGCAGGGAACTGGTCTAACGGTCGCTTCTGATGGAGCTTAGACCGTACCAGGAACAAGCAAGGCAGGCAATCGAAAAGGAATGGGCGAGCGGAGTCAAGAACACTCTGCTCGTTCTTCCTACCGGTTGTGGTAAAACGGTCGTTTTTCTCAAAAGTAATTGAGGATCAAGTTAAAGAAGGCAAGCGAGTACTAGTAATGGCACATCGTGGCGAACTACTTGATCAAGCTGCAGATAAACTCCACAGAATGACAGGACTCACATGTGCTGTAGAAAAAGACAGACCAGTCATGTCTAGGTACATGGAATCGTGTTGTGGTTGGTAGCGTTCAATCACTTATGCGACCCTAGCCGCCTTGCTAAGTTCAATAAAGATTATTTTTGATGCAATTATTGTTGATGAAGCACACCATGCAGTTTCAGACACTTATACACGCGTTCTAGAACACTTTGACCAAGCAAATGTATTAGGTGTCACTGCAACACCAGAACGCTCTGATATGCGCAAATTAGGCAGTCTATTTCAATCATTAGCATATGAGTACTCAATTGTACAGGCAATCAAAGAAGGATACTTATGCAAAATCAAAAGCGCAAACCGTTCCACTCAAAAATTGACATGAACAACGTGTCAGTTACTGCAGGTGATTTTTCAGCAAACGAAATAGGGACTGCACTGGATCCATATCTTGAACAAATCGCTACGGAAATGGAAACAGTTTGCAAGAATAGAAAAACAGTTGTGTTTCTACCACTGATTGCAACTTCACAGAAGTTTAAGAACATTTTGATAAACCACGGATTTAAAAGCTGCAGAAGTGAACGGGAATTCAGATGATCGCGAGCAGATTCTAAAAGACTTTAGCGATAACAAGTACAACGTTATATGCAATTCGATGTTACTTACTGAAGGTTGGGATTGCCCTGATGTAGATTGCATCGTTGTGTTACGTCCAACAAAGGTTAGAAGCCTTTATTGTCAGATGGTAGGAAGAGGAACGAGACTTTCTCCAGGTAAAGAAGATTTGCTCATTCTAGACTTCCCTATGGCTATCTGAGAGACACGAACTTTGCAGACCTGCAGACATCATCTGTACGGATAAAGAAGTGGCCAAAAAGATGACCGAAAAATCTTGCGGAAAGCGGTTGTCGTGAAGACATTGAAGAAGCAGAAAAAGAAGCATCTTCAGATGTACAAGCACAAAGAGAAGAAGCGCTAAAAGCACAGCTCGAAGAGATGAAGACACGCAAGCGGAAACTTGTAGATCCGTTACAGTTTGAAATGAGTATTCAAGCTGAAGACTTGACCGGATATACTCCTTCATTCGGATGGGAAATGGCACCAGTCAGCAAGAAACAAAAAGATGCATTAGAGAAGTTCGGAATCTTTGCTGATGAAATTGAAAATGCAGGTAAAGCAGCTCTTATCATGGATAGATTGCAGAAGCGTCGTGATGCTGGACTATCTACACCTAAAGCAGATTCGTTTCTTAGAAGGACGCGGATTCGCACATGTAGGTACATGGGAATTTACGGATGCAAACAACACGATCGCACGTATTTCAGCAAACAACTGGAGAATACCGTCAGGAGTTAATCCTGCAGAATATACACCAAAAGGGGAATTAGTATATGGAAGATAGATTAGAAGATTTAAGCGCAGCACTTGAATATATAGATCCAAGCTTATTGAACTACCAAGAGTGGTGCAATGTAGGTATGGCTTTGAAGTATGAAGGCGCTTCAGTAGACATGTGGGATAGATGGTCATCACAAGACGGTAGTCGCTATCACGCCGGTGAATGTGAAAAGAAGTGGAATTCATTTATCAATACCGGAATCACAGGAAATACCATTTTTAAGATGGCGAGTGAGAACGGATATATTTCTGCAGACTACCAACCAATCATCAAAGGTGGTGCAAGGGAATTGTTCGATGGTGAAACCGTTGAATTTAATTATCGTGTAATTGATAAAAGCATGATGGATTATGAGAAGCCACCTGAAGTCAAGAATTGGAATCCAGTTGAAGATATCAGAAAGTATTTATCAGTAATCTACGCACCCTAACGATCACGTGGCTTATTGTGTCAAATGTTTCCAAGATCAGGATGGTAAGTATCACCCTGGTCAAAGAAACTACGACAGAACTGCCGGTAGATTGATGGATGAATTGGACCATGCTAACAAGATTGAAGATGTGTTCTATGATTACGACCACGATTGTGGCGCATGGATCAGTTTCAATCCTATGGATGGTGGCGGTTGCAAGATTGACAATATCACAGATTTTAAATACGCACTGGTTGAATCAGACACCCAAAATATCGACATGCAGTACTCGCTTATGACCAAACTAGAATTGCCAATCGCAGCTTTAGTCCATTCAGGAAACAAGAGTATTCATGCAATTGTACGTATCGAAGCATCTAATGAGAAAGAGTATTCAAGACGTGTAGATTACTTATTCAAAGTATGTAAACAAAACGGATTGGATGTAGATACATCAACAAAAATCCAAGCCGATTAAGTAGAATGCCTGGCTTCGAGCGTGGCAACAATCGACAGTATCTAATTGCAACCAACATCGGTAAGGAGTCCTGGAATGACTGGGTAGAATACATCGAATCAATTAACGATGATTTACCCGATCCAGAGAGTCTTGAAGACGATTGGAGTAATCTTCCTGAGTTAGCACCATGCTTAATCAATGACGTGCTCAGACAAGGCCATAAGATGCTTATAGCAGGGCCATCTAAAGCCGGTAAATCATTTGCATTGATTGAGTTAACGATTGCGATTGCAGAGGGCTGTAAAGTGGCTCAATAAGTGGGATTGTGCACAAGGTAAAGTTTTATATATAAATCTTGAATTGGATCGTGCTAGCTGCTTACACAGATTTAAAGATGTGTATGAAAAGTTAGGTATTCAAAGACCAAACCTAAGAAATGTTGAAATTTGGAATCTACGTGGTAATGCAGTTCCGATGGATAAGTTAACGCCTAAGTTAATTAGACGTGCACAGAAAAAGAATTACATTGCTGTTATTATCGATCCGATCTATAAAAGTCATTACTGGCGATGAAAACAGTGCAGAACAAATGGCTAAGTTTACTAATCAGTTTGATAAGGTAGCGAGTGCATTAAACTGTGCTGTTATCTACTGTCACCATCACTCAAAAAGGCTCACAGGGTAGCAAGAAGTCAATGGATAGAGCCAGTGGTTCTGGTGTATTCGCACGCGATCCGGATGCAATGATGATCTCATTCAGATACCTTTTAAATGATGGTGTTACGGAGCAACAGATAAACAAAAGCTGTGTGTGATGAATGGGCAAGAGTCATAAAGCAATACAGCCCAGAATACTACGAAACGATTCCGTACGATGATTTTTATGAGCAGAAAACAGATGGTGGCCATTTGTATGATTCTGTGACAATCAAGAGAAAACTCAATGATAAGCAGATTGAAATCATCACACAACAAGCGGAGTTAAAGGCATCACAAATGACAGCTTGGCGCGTTGATATGACGCTTAGAGAATTCCCTAAGCCGCAGCAAACTGACATATGGTTCAACTATCCGATTCATACAGTCGATACAACAGGAGTGCTTGCGGATATACCACTTGATGAAGAGTTACCTTCATGGCAACGTGCAATGAAAGCAAGAAAAACGCCTGAAGAGAATTCAAATCAACGGTTAAATGAGTTTGGAATTGCGTTTGAAAATCTGTCACAAGAACATGATGAAGTGACTATCGGAATGCTTTGCAGATGAATTAGTAACTACGAAAGCAACTGTTTGGAATCGTTTAAAAGAAGCGAAGCATTTATATCAAACAAAATCACTTGGAAGAGGAAAAGAAACGGTTGTCACAAAAAGAGAACAACCTATCAAAAACACATAAAACTTAATTTTTTACAGGTTGTATATGCATAACCTATAAAAACGTAAAAATAACATGTTTTTGATATCAAAATAACCTGTAAAAACGTATATAAATATAAATTTTATTTTTACAGGTGTGTGACAGGGATGTGTGTGAGTAGGGAAATGCCCCGCTTGATGTGCGGGCATATTCTCAACATCACACGCTCCATCCCTAACGCGCGAGAAAGAAGAGGATGAAAAATGAAATTGAAAATCACACTTGATGATTTAAAAGCAATACTACAACAGTACTATCCGACGATTTCACATAAAACTGCCGGTCGTATCATTCGAGATATAGAAATTCAAAGTGAGATAAATCAGAAGGACGAAAAATAATGATGCAGATATTTCTACAAATGATTCCACCGACTACTACGGCGCAACAAAAAAAGGTCAACTTCAAGACCAAGACCATTTATGCAAATAGCAGCGCAGTCGATGCAAGAAACAAGTACCGCGCTCATCTAGCTGCACACGTCCCTAATAAACCGATTGATGGTCCGATTACATTAAATATCATTTGGGGTTTTCCTGCAGGTAAGCACAAGAACGGTGAGCCGTGTACAAATAAAACCTGATTTAGACAACGCAAACAAAATGCTACAAGATGTAATGCAGGAACTGGGATTCTTTAAAGATGACAAGAACATCGTTCAGTTGAATCTCAGTAAGATTTGGACTTGGCATCCTGGAGTAATGATAGAGCTTAAGAAGGTAGAAGAGGAATAATGAAGAATAAAGAAAAATATAATCTAGCACACTTGCACATAGTAGGACGCGCCGGCACAACTAGACTTGATGGCTATATAACTTATATTGAAATCGAATACGGCGGAAAAAAATCGTAAAAGAGTATGCATGCACTAATGAAGCTGGTATTAAAAATTTCTTGAATGGCTGGAAGAAGATGATGAAGAAGGATGCAAACATACAATTCTTACAGATAAAGAAAAGGCTTATTTATCGGTGGTAATTAAGCCTTTTCAGAGAAAAAAAGTTGAATACGTTTATAAAAATGTTCAGAAATAGACGAAAGAGAATATTTAGAAATTAGTTTGGAAAAATGGAGTTATTTCATTTCCATACTTCGAAAAAGGAACAATGTACAAAGGTATGGAATTGGACGAACCTTACACATTAGAGGAACTAGGGTTATGAATAAATATCAAGAAGCGTTGCTGAACATTCGATATTATTATGCACAATCGCAAAAATATAAAAATTGCAAAAGTATAATGCAATACGACAATTAGAAACCTTACAAGAATTAGTCGATAAGGCTACACCGAAGAAACCAAAAATTGGACAGTAAGGTATAGAGGAATTGAATTTAATTGTCCAGTTTGTAACAGATTATACACTGAGCGTGTTAATTTCTGCTCGAGCTGCGGGCAGGCGATAGATTGGAGAAAACGATGAAACCTGAAATATTAAAAAGCAATTCAATTGCAAAAAGAAATAGATGAATTAGAAGAAATTAGATACTGTGGAATTAGATATCTTGTAAAACACATATTATCTGGGAAATGTGCAGAGTACAGAAGCAGTTGGTTTAGTAGAGAGTATGAAATTCCATCGTTTTTACAGTTCCGAATACGTGGATTAATCTCTGATGAAATCGAAGCAAGAAAAATCATGCTTGCAGATTTGGGGGAAGAATAATGTTTTTAACAGGAGCCGTCTGCTTTATAGCAGGATACTTTCTTTGCTTGGTCGTAGTTGCAGCTGTAAATGTCGCAGGAGATGGAGACAGATGATTCAGTATAAAGAACTTAAAAAGTTAAAAGATCAAGGTCGAGAACTATACGAAAAAATCGAACAAGCATTCATGGAAAGAAGAAATAAACTTTAGGAGGGTTAATGAAATGCCAAGAAATACACTAATGGATTTGAACAACCACCTTTTTGCAGAGCTAGAAAGACTAGGCGATGAGGCTCTAACGCAGGAAGAGCTTGAAAAAGAGATAGCAAGAGCTGATGCAATCACAAAGGTAGGAAGTGTCCTAGTTAACAATGCAAAGACAGCATTAGAGGCAACTAAAACACAGCTTGAATATGGAAGATGCAATAGTGTACAGATTCCAGAGATGTTACTAGAGAACAAGAAACATGAGAAGTAACAGAGTCTTTACTGATGAGCAAGAACAATGGATCTATGACAATGCTAAGGGAATAGGAAAACGTAGAACTAGACAAATAAATTCAATGAACGTTTTGGAGAGCAACGAAAACCACAGCAGATAAAAACTTGGAAAAAGAATCACAATGTTTCTAGTGGCTTAACTGGTTGGTTTGAAAAAGGCAGAATTGACAAACATAAGGGCGATCACAGTTTCAGAATTCCAAACAGCGAGAAGACTAGATTTAAAAAGGGCATTGTCCTAAGAACCATCTTCCAGTAGGGACAACTGTCAAAAACACAGATGGTTACTTCCAAACAAAAGTGGCTGAACCAAATAAGTGGAAGCTAACACACAGACTTATTTGGGAAGAAGCGAATGGTCCTATTCCGAAGGACTACACAGTTACCTTCTTGGATAAGAATAAAGAAAATTTAGATTTAAGTAATCTAGCGTTGCTATCAAGGCGAGCGCAGGCAGTCGCACAGCATCATTATGGGCTGTCAGAAGACCAAGAAATAAGTAAGTCGGTGATTCAGTTAAGCGAGCTACAAGTAAAGCGAAACAGCCTACATAAGCGGCTGAAGGAGGACAACAAATGAACTACGAAGATCCATACAGAGAAGATTTGCAAGTGATCGATCGTGAGCTGACGCAAATCATTACGAATACAAGAAACAACTTGAAGAGGTCAATGAACGCATTGCTGAAATCGATGCACAGCTCACGTCGATTGGTAGTCCCTAGAATCGTTAGTCCCGAAGAAGCAAAAGTACCAAAAGGGCACTAGGATCTACAGCGACATCAACATGCTGGAGTTATTCCAGGAGCAGGACCAACTTATAAAGCAAAAGCAAGACCTACTATACTTGATCAGCAGAGTGCAGGTGAAGCTAAACAAGCTGGATGAAGAAGACATAAAGCTACTTGAGCAGAGGTACAAGTATAAAAAAAGACTCTAAGGGAATTGGCGCAAAATGCCTATAATGGTAAAAAGCACGATGTCTAGAAAACTTGATGATATTTTTGCTAAAACTTTTATAAAACTAAATTTTGGGACATGTCCCATGACTTTTAGGTGTATAATGGGCGAAGGCAAAAACCACAATCAGAAATGCTTGTGGTTTTTTCGTATGCACATTCGAAGCTATCAGCTTAACATTTGAAATCACCCTAAAAACTATTCAATAAGTACTCCTTTTGTGTATATAGCTTTCCGGCTGATAGTTTCCAATGTGTGATGATGTGAAAGGGGCAAGCCTATGAAGAAATTAACAGACAAGCAAAAACGTTTCTGTGAAGAGTATGTGGTCGATCTCAATGCAATACGTGCTTACAAGTTAGTTTATGTTAACTGTAAAAGCGATAGAACAGCATCTGCTAATTCTAGTAGACTGCTAGCAAATGCTAACGTTGCCGCAGTACGTGCGTGAGCTGAAAGAGCAGATTGCACAAGAAGCTAAGGTGACTGCCGCGGATGTGCTTAAAGACCTTATTGAAGTTAAAAACAGATGCATGCAAGCTACGCCTGTGAAGGTGTGGGATTCCGATTCGCATTCGTATGTTGATTCCGATGCAGAATTTACCTTTGATAGCAAGGGCGCTAATACGGCCTTTGAAGTTGATAGGTGAGCATCTAGGCATGTTCCAAAAGAAAGTTGAACTATCAGGTGGACTAGAAACAAAGCAGTCTAAGGTCGATGATGTAATCGAACAATTGAAGGTTGCTGATGAAGAATGAGCGATTTGCGATTAATCTTATCACCTAAGTTCAAAGCATTTCTAAAGTATGATGTAGAACTGGAAGCACTTGAAGGATCAACTGCTGCAGGCAAGACAACCGTTGGGGTCTACAAGTTTATCTTGAAGGTTTGGCAATCCCCTAAGAAGCTTCACATCATCGCAGGTGATGATACAGGTACGGTAGAAAAGAACCTGATTAATAAAGACCTAGGGATTTTAGATGACTTCGGAGACTTGGTGGAGTATCGAGGTAATGGATCCAAAGAGTACAAGATGCCGCACTCGATCGTACACGCCACGACTGGAGACAAGATTGTCTTTATCGTTGGTTATTCCACAAAGAGAAGTGGAAGAATGCATTAGGTGGCCAGTACGGATGCCTGCTTATTGACGAGGTAAACACAGCAAACATGGAATTTGTACGCGAGTCTATTATGCGTGCAGACTATACCATGATGACATTGAACCCTGACGATCCATCACTCCCTGTATACAAGGAATACATCAACCGTTGCTGTCCTATTCAGAAATGGACAAAGGAAACACCACAGGAGATTCTAAATGAGCTAAACGAGCCGGAGCATCCAAACTGGGTACACTGGTTTTTTTAATTTTGATGATAACTATGGATTATCTGCAGAAAAGAAAAACAGACTCATCGAATCGGTGCCTGTTGGTACAAAGCTTTTGGAAAGAATAAAATCAGGGCTTTCGTGGAAGGGCCACAGGGCTTGTTTTTAGCAACTTCGAACGCAAGACGAATGTTATTACGTACGAGCAATTAATCGCTCAATTAGGTGGCAAAGATAAGCTCAGGAAGGCCTTTAAGGTTTTCACGGTAGGTATCGATACAGCTTACTCGCAAAAGTCGCCTGATACGATTGCAATGTTGTTCCAAGGAATAACAGTTGATGGCAAGTTGGTAACACTTGATGAAGAAGTTTACAACAATGCAGATCTGCAAATTCCGATTGCTCCAAGCGACACAGTACAAAGATTAGTTGACTTTGCGGAACGAAATCGAGAGAAGTGGGGATATGCGAAGTACATGTTCTTGGATTCGGCCGATCAAGCGACCATCACAGAATGGCAGAAATATAAACGCTTGAATGGCGAGCATCTACGAGGTGATACCGGCCTACAAGAAAACAAAGATTATCGACCGTATCAACCTGCAGCTGGGATGGATTGCCAAAGGTGATTACCTAGTATTAGACCACTGCAAGAAACATATACACGAGCTGGAAGTGTACAGCTGGAAGGAAAACAAATACGAACCTGAAGATGGCAAATGATCATACGATCAATGCAAATCAGTATGCTTGGTTGCCATTTAGAGAGAAATAGGAATTGGAGGAAAGTAACCAATGGGTATTGGAATGAACATCAAGCAAGCTATTCAATCATGGCTTGAAATAAAGCCTGCTGATCGAGAAGCGGTAACGATTGACGAAGCCTACGATTATGAATTTAATGCGGGTATTAACCGAGTATGGATGCGTGGCCAACCAGCAGAATTATCAGCGCTTTATAAGCAGATAAAGGATAGTGACAATAAGAATGCCACATTCTGGGGAGCAACACCGTCTCACACCGATTCATAAGATTCATACAGGATTGCCAGGATTAACGGTGAGAGTGTTAACGGATATTGTTATTCGTGATTTGAATAAAATCGAAGTCAATAATCGTAATGATGAATGGCAGAAGATTGCAGATGATAATAATTTAAAGAAATTATTCAAGCAAGCAATCAAAGATACTCTGTATGTTGGGGACGGCGCTTTCAAAAATTTCAGTTGATAGCGATGTTTCGGATGAGCCGATCATTGAGTTTTTATCCAGGAGATAAGATTGATTTAATCTACAAGCGTGGAAGATTAGTGGAAATTATTTTTAAAACGGTTAAGATTCAAGAAGGCACAACACGTAAGTACTTACTAAAGGAACGCTACGGGTATGGCTATGTTAAGTATGAGCTATTTCATATCAATGGTTATAGTTTGGACAAGACGGACCTTTATGAGCTAGAAGAAACAAAGGACCTAGTAGATGTGCAGTTCGGTGGGTATAACGAGGAAACAAAAACAAAGGGAAGCTTTTATGATGGCAATCCTTTTTCTATCTTTTGAATCAATCCATGTACAAAGGTCGAGGTGAGTCAATTTTTTGATAAGAAAAAGGACTCATACGACGCTTTGGATGAGGTTGTTTCAATGGGCAGATGCGGTCAGAGCAGGGCGTGCGACAAAGTATATCCCTGATTCATTAGTACCTAAAGGCGCTAATGGAATGGACCTGTTACCAAATGACTTTGATGACCGTTTCATCAAAACAGGTAACGCAATTGGTGAGGATGCAAAACAGCAAATCAGCGTTGTGCAGCCTTCAATTCCAACAGAGAACTATCTGCAGAGCTACATTACTTATTTGGACCTATGCCTACAAGGCTTGATTAGCCCGTCAACATTAGGCATTGATACAAAGAAGTTAGAGAATGCTGAAGCACAGCGAGAAAAAGAGAAAACAACTCTGTATACAAGAAATGCGATCATTGAGGCCTTTACAGAGATGGTTCCTAAGCTAATTACAAGTGTGCTTATGACGAAAGATGGTATGACAAATAAAGGATTGTCACAATTGCTTGACCTTGATGTGAATGTTGATTTCGGTGAGTATGCAAATCCATCGTTTGAGGCTGTTGTCGAAACTGTCACTAAAGCTAAGCAAGGCGGTGTTATGTCGATTAGAACAGCACTTGATGAAATGTATGGCGAATCTAAAGAGGATGCATGGAAAGATGAAGAAGCACAACGTATTGCTGAAGAAAGTGAGTGCAGTACAGTTGCTCGAGCCGAATGTATCTGCAGATATGGATATGCTTAGCTGATGGATTACGATATTGCTGGAAGCGTTTAGACGTATCGAGCTTGAGCTGATTTCGTCTATGAAACGTAACTGGCAAAGGCACAATGAAGAAGAAAATAAATACGGCTTCACCTGGTCTAGATGGCAGGCGGAACAATTAAAGTCTTTGGAGGAATTTAAAAAGAAAAATCCAAAAACTTTTTCTTCGGAATTCAAAGCAATCAATGAACAGTTTCTTGATAGCATTCTTGGCCAAAAGAAACAAACTCTTTGGGGTACACTCCCTGCAAGGTACAGGCTTTTAGTTAAAGCGACAACCGGGCGATCTAGCAAAGGCTGAACATGCTATGCTACGTAAAGCTAACGATGAGTATCGCAAAGTCATTTACAATGCTCAAACATATTTAGCAAGTGGCGCAGGAACACTTGATAAAGCGATTGATATGGCCAGTAATGACTTTCTTACTAGAGGGATTAATTGTGTCGTGTACAAAGGTGGCAGACACGTTAATATGGCAACATACTCAGAGATGTCACTACGTACAACAAATAAGCGAATTGGCATGTATGCAGACGGCGCTAAACGTCAGGAATTAGGTGTGCATACCGTCAAAGTTTCACGGTATGGCATGTGTTCTAAGACATGTCAACCATGGCAGGGACGTGTATATGTTGATGATGTGTATAGCGGTGGAACACCTGAAGAAGCTGAAGAACTTAACTTACCTTTGTTGAGCACGGCTATATCCGGTGGATTATTCCATCCAAATTGCAAGCATCACCTAAGCACTTATTATCCTGGAATGGATAACGATGATGATGGTGCATCCAAGGCATCCAACGTATGAAAATCCACCAGGCACACAAGAGCATCACTACCTACAGCATCGATCCAGCGTGAAAGAAGACTACAGGTCGGTTCTCTAAGTGAAGACAAAATTAAGGAACATGCTGATAAAGAGCAACGCTTAATAGGACTTGATGAGAAGTATATACAACAAGCAGAGCAGTACGATAAAGAACGTTTCATGGCAATACGCGATGGGGAGATGATGGGCGCGAATTTACAAGGTGACTATAAGGATATTCCGGTAGAAGTGCTACAGGGAGTAGATAAAGCTTTGCATAACTTATTAGATAAAGAAATCCCTTCTTTAAAGAACGGGATTAGCGAAATCTTTTTCAAACCCTATGAATCTTAAAAACTTAATGTCAACAAAGAATCTAAATAGTGATTTGAGAAGTGTATTGAATATAAATAGTAACTATTTTTCTAATGCTAAAGCTATTGAAAAATATCGGAACTGAGCTATATGGAACTATCGCCTAAAAAGACATTAGAAGATTATTTGAGACATGAGTTATGCCATGTGTTAGAGGATAAATACAATATTAGGATAAACACAGATAGTATGGGAGTCCCTAATGTTGAAAAAAATCATTAATGACTGTAAGCAACACACATATGCGACTGAGTTATTAGATGAAGCTCTGGAAAAATGCGGATTAAATAAATCGGATGAAATTATTAGTAAATATATTTCAAAATATGCTACATATACCGATAGCGAAGCCGTAGCTGAGGCATTCTCTAGTATAGCTAACAATAAAGTTTGTAATACGATCAAATCTCTGGTAAAATCAAAATGGATAGGAGGTAAAATATGATTCCGAATATTGGTAAATTAATCACTGGAAAAATTGAATTTATTCACAATGATGTAATTGTGAAAAAAAGGGGTCGTACTAACTCCAGAAGAGCAAGAAGAATTCAATTTACTTTAGAGAAGCACTACATTCAGAAGATAGATAATAAGCTTTATCACATCCTAGAGCAGGGTGCTTCATGCATGAAAGGAGAAAGGAAAATGGTGCAAGTTAAGGTCACACAGGATTATTTCGATAGAGAGCAAGATAAATTGATGATTGTTGATGATCAATTTGAATGTTCTCAAGAACGTGTGAGCTTCTACGATGTTCGGAGTAGCAGAAATCAAGTGAAGGTGAAAAAATCATCGAAGAAACAGAAGTCACTGCAGAAGAGTAGTGGCTTTTTCTTATGGCCAATCACGATATGCCTTAAAAACTGTGCGTGTTTGATTTAAGGGAGACACCCAAAAACAGGAGGAACTATGAAAGAAGTATTAAAGTATCCGCTTCACATTCAGTTTTTTTGCTGATGATGGAGCACAACCAAACACAGGAGATGGAAATGATAACAATGGTGCTTCACCCAGCGCAAGGAGCAAATACAAACGTTTCTATCGACTACGACAAGATTGTTGATGTTTTAGATAAGCGTGGATCACAAGCTCAATATGCTGCTCTGAAAGGGTATCTAAAGGAGCAAGGTGTATCTGCTGATGAAATGGATAAGGCAATCAAAGAGTTCAAGGATAAGAAAGAAGCTGACAAGCAATCTAAAAGAAAAAGAACAAGCAGACATGCTTGCAGAAAATCAGCGATTAAAGCTACAGATTCAAAACATTGAAATCGATAAGAAGATTTCAGAACTTGCTGAAGGCGTTAGTGCTGAAAAATTACCTTTCTTAGCAAAACTTATTGATCGTTCCAAGTTGTTAAACGATAAAGGGGAAATTAATGAAGATAGCGTTAAAAGCTGCTATTGAAGAAGTTGTAAAGGCATTCCCTGATTTCAAAGCGCAGGCAGGAACGACACAGGGTTTCACAAAAATCGGAGCAGATGGCTCCAACTCAAAGGCATCACTGGATGATGTCCTGCACAAAAATTTTTGGTGTTAAAAATAGGAGGAATATTAAATGCCAAATACAATCGAATATGCAAAAGAAATATGTACCATTATTAGATCAGGTTTATGCACTCGCATCATTAACAGCCGATCTAGAATCTGATCCAGAACTAGCTAAAGAAGGAGCAAATGCAGAATGAAATCGTTGTTCCTAAGTTAGAGATGGATGGTTTAGGAAAGTATGACCGTAACGAAGGCTATACAAAGGGCAATGTTAAGTTCAAGTATGAAACTGTTAAGTTCAACTATGAGCGTGGTCGTGCATTCAATGTAGACAACATGGATGAAGAAGAAACAATGAATGTAATTGCTCCAAAGATTATGGGAGAATTCACACGTACAAAGGTAGCTCCTGAAGGAGATGCATTTTACTTTTGCCAAGTTAGCAGGTAAGACAGGCGTTTCAGAGTGCAACTGGTGCATTAGCTACTGGGGAAGCTGTGGTTAAGGCGTTACGTACAGCATCTACAAAGATGGATGAAGACCAGGTTCCAACAGAAAGCCGTATCCTTTACATCACGCCTACATTAAAGGGCTTGATTGATGATCTAGACACAACAAAGTCTAAGGCTGTTCTAAACAAGTTCTCAAAGGTTGTAGAAGTTCCACAAGCTCGTTTCTACACAACAATTGATTTACTTGATGGTAAGACAAGCGGCGAAGAAGCTGGTGGTTTCAGAAAGAACACAGCCGGTAAGGAAATCAACTTCATGATTGTTGAAAAGTCCGCAATCTTAAAGTACAACAAGCACGTTGCTCCTAAGATTGTTACACCTGATCAAAACCAAACAGCAGACGGCTATATCTTTGGCTACCGCAAGTATGGTTTGGTAGACGTGTACGAAAACAAGCTTGCTGGTGTATATTGCCACCACGTTGCCTAATAAGAGGTACAGATCATGGCAGAAACAGTAGGAAAAAAATCTTCGTTAAAGAAGTGGATCTAGAAGCGGTTGAACAAGTTGAGCCTATTGAGCCAATTGTTGAACCGGAGATTCAGCCTGAAATCGAAGAAACAGATAAGAAAAGCAACAAGAAATGAGGTGATGTAAATGCAATACGTCGATAAAGCGTATTACAAGGACACCTATAACGGTATTATCTTGACTGAGGGTAATGCTGATAGATATTTAACTATTGCTTCACGGCAAGTTAACACTATCTGTAGAGGAAGAATCGAAGGGATGGGCTTTGATAGCCTGTCCCCTTTTCGTAAGTCTTCTATACAAGAGGTGATATGCCGGCAAGCAGAATTTCTTTATCAAAACGAAAGCATGTTAGAAACATACTTAAGTAGCTATGCAATTAACGGTGTTTCAATACAGTTTGGCCAAGCGTGGAATCTACATGTAGAAGGTGGAATTGCAATGCCTGAAGAACTGTATCAAACACTACTTAGGACAGGTCTTTGCTATAGAGGGTTTGGCTATTATGGGTAGTTGGCCATCATTGGTATTACCGCAGTTCTGCAAGACTCCAATTCACCTGACTTTCCATCAAGAAGGAATCGATGAAGACGGAGCACCAGTCAAAGCTGTAGAGTTGGATGCCTTGTGCAATTATCAAGGCTCTGCAAAGCGCATACGCACCCGATAAAGAGACGTTTGTGCAATTGACGGGTATTTTGCCTATTTAACGGAGATATAGCCCCTAGCGTGCTTGAAATTGGCACAGGCGAGGCGATTATCTTCGGAGAGAAAAAGAACTATCGTTTCTGGGAAGAAAGCACGCAACCCTGATGGTAGCGTGAATTACCGTGAGGTAGATCTTGGGTAAGGTTAGAATCCATTACGGAAACGTTGCTACATTGCGAGATGGATTACGGCAGGGCATTGTACAAGACGGCTGATGCTATCCGTACAGACGTGCGTGATAAGCAAGTGATACCGTTTGACAAAAGGAACCCTGCAGGAAAATACGTTTATTGATGATACACGTAATCCTGATAACGCTTATGTAGTTTCATCCACTCCATACGCTCGTAGGCTTTTATTTTCATCCGGAATACAACTTCCGTACAGAAAATAATGAGCATGCAGGTGGTGAGTGGTTTGAACCGTGGACCTCTAAAGGCAAAATATGCAGGATGGGTAAAAAGACGATTTGAATCGTTTGTAAAGGAGTGTGCAGATGTCTAGTACAATGAGACTTTATGAAATTAGAAACTGGTTGAAAACACTAAATTTATTTGAACATTACTATATCGGTAAGTTAGATCAGAAGCCTGATAAGGCGATAGGTGTTTATCAGTTATCTACTTCTGGCAGTCCAATAATAGCATTAAGCAATAAGTCTTCTTACAACGTTAAACGTGCTTCATTATTGATTCATTGGAACAAGAATGCCAGGGAAACAGATGAAGCATCAAATACGCTTTTTGAAACAATCATGAATGCAAAACATCCAACTATAGGTGATTGGAAAGTGCAGTTTATTAACATGCTAGTTCCGGAACCGCAAGACGTCGGAACGGATGATAAAGGAATCTATGAATCAGTCATAGAAATCGAAATTTATTATGAAAGGAAATAAATAATATGTCTGAAAAATATACAGGTGTATTCCCAGTATTTAACAATGAATTCAAGTTTGATATTGGTACAAAAAGCTACTCCAAAGAAAGTTAATGTAGCTGATTTGGAGTCTTTTCAGTATCATTCTCTAATGGTATTGAAAAACTGGAATCCTATGGATACAAAAGGTTGGCAGCGTGGTCTGATGACTTCCAAGTCTTTGAAGATTGAATTCAAGGGTAAGAGAAACATTGGTGACGAAGGAAATGACTACATCGCTTCTCTTGCTTTCAAGACAGGCAAGGAAGCTACTATTCCATTTGAATGGACAATGGTAAGTGGTGCGAAGTTAGCCTTTAATGCGATTGTGGATGTCACATCTGCTGAAGGTGGAGACTCAACAAATGTTGGAGCATTAGAGTTCACAGTTAACTCTGATGGAAAGCCAACTTATACTCCAGCAGTTTAAAAACATAGAAAGGAATGGGCGGTCGCGACGGCTGCCCTTTTAAATGTATATGGGAAAAATTATCGATATTAGTGCAAAGCTCGTAAATGAGCCTAAGTTCTTACAAGTTGCAGAAGGAAAAACTTATAAAGTTGACGACCGCAAAAATACAGTTCTACAGATGAACGCATTGCTTAATGAGGGTGCAGCTTCAGTAGAAGGAATCGATAAGGCTATTAAGTTAGGTCTTGGAGAAGAGGCTTTTAAAGAAATTGAAGCAATGGAGTTATCTATTACAGCTTATCAATCACTATTCATTGGAATGATGGCTCTTGTTACAGATAAGTCATTTGAAGAAATGGAGCAGACTTTTCGTAACACCACAGCATAGCGATGAGTCTTACTATGACTTGTTTGAGGATTGGGATTTAATCGATAGCTTCAGTTACTCAGCAATACGGAATCCGTTTAAGATATGAGCCTGAAATGCAGTGGGGAGAGTTCTGCACTCTACTTACTGGATTGAATGGTGATACGCCATTAGGGCATGTAGTTGATGTTGGATCCACTACGGATAAGAAACGCATTAAAAACATGTCTGCAAGCGATAAAAGGATACGAGCTGAATGGCAGGCAAGACAGAGTAAGAAACCTATCGATAGCAAGTCCTATATGCAGTCTATAGAGAGCCCTTGAAGAAGCCATGAAGGCATTGGCTTCATAGAAATGAGAGGTGATTAGATGGCAACAGAAGTAGGGTCCGTTGAATTAGGTGTCAAGCTTTAATGACAACCTGAAAAAGATGTAGCGAAAGTTGCTAATAAGGCAGATAGCATCTTAACCGGTAGGTTTAATGCTATTGGTGCTACGATTGGCAAAAGTATTGGCCATTACAGCATTAGCGAGATTTGGATCGCAATGTATTCAATTGGGCTCTGACCTTGCTGAAGTCCAAAAACGTTGTTGACGTTACATTTCCTACAATGTCAAAACGTGTAGATGAATTTGCACGTAACGCAATAACAAGTATCGGCATGTCGCAAAAGGTAGCCAAAAGAGTACATGGGACAACTTGGTTCTATGGCGCAGGCATTTGGTTACGGAGAAGCTGCATCGTATGATATGGCTTCAGCTATAACAACATTAACAGGTGATGTGGCATCATTCTATAACCTATCGAATGATGAGGCATTCACTAAGTTAAAATCTGTATTTACAGGTGAAACAGAATCACTCAAGAGCTTGGGTGTCGTTATGACTCAATCGGCTCTTGATGAATATGCTGGCGAATGGCTTCGGTAAAACAACAGCCAAAATGTCAGAGCAAGAAAAGGTAGCATTACGACTAGCATTCGTACAGAACGCACTTTCTAATGCTGCAGGAGACTTCGAAAGAACATCAGATGGTTGGGCAAATAGTACACGTGTCCTATCACTTCGTTTTGAAGAGCTTAAAGGCGACAATTGGCCAAGGTTTGATAAATGTATTAACTCCAATTATTGGCGTTATAAACGTTATTCTAGGAGGTCTACAGACACTTGCAAATTACTTTTGTTGCTTTACAAGGTTAATCACTGGTGGCAAAAGGCGCGGCAGGAGCTACAGGTGCAATAGCCTCCAATATAGGTAAGGCTGGTGCCGCTGCAGGTGGATTAACGTCTGGACTCGGTAAGGCAGGTAAAGCTGCAGATAAATTAAAAGGATCTCTTGCTGGGTTCGATGATTTAAATGTATTGCATGACTCAGAGGACTCAGGCTCCGGAGACGGAGGGGAGCTGGCGGCGGTGGTGCCGACTTTGGTTCTTTAGGCATTCCGGATGGCTCAATCGACATGAGCAGAGTAGATGAAATCTACGATCGTGTTAGGGTATATTTGATAAAGTTACTGGATTTTTAAAAGACCACAAAGTAATCATCACTTCACTTCTAGGCGGAATGTTTGCAGGATTTGCGACTTTGGAATCATAAAGAATTGGAGTGCTATTAAAGGTGTCTTCACTGGACTTTTAGCACCGCTAAAGGCATTAGCAACAGGGTTTTCTACTTTCTTCACAGGTATAGCTAACGGTGAAGGGGTACTAACATCATTGCAAGCGGTCTTTGGTACAGCAACTGGAACGGCTTTATTCTTCGCTGCGATTGTAGCTGCAGTATCTGCATCGCTTATTTATTTGTATCAGACAAGTAGTGATTTTAGAGCTTTAGTACAGACAGCACCAGATAGCTTGTTAGGCATCCTAAGCAATCTATGGAATAACGTTTGGTTCCTTTAGGCGCATTTCTGCTAGATGTATTCAACACGGTCATCGTACCGATTGCTACCTTCTTAGCGCAGGTATTTGTTAAAGCTGTTGATGTACTATTTAGCGGACTACTATCGCTGTGGAATAACGTACTAGCACCAATAGCCAATTTCTTGGTAACAGTCCTAAGCATTGCCTTAAAAACAATTGTAGATGTTTGGAATGGTTGGAAACCTGCCATTGAAGCAATTGGAGCAGGTGTTGCATGGGTTTTGGAACAATATCTTATCTCCACTAGCGGATTTCATTAAGGGAGCAATGCTAGATGCATTTGCGGTTCTTGGCAAATTCGTTGATGAGTTGTTGAAGAGTGCAACTTCGATGTTCAAAGGCTTTTCTGATTTCTTGATTGGTATCTTCACATTAGATGTTGATAAAGCTATGCAAGGAATCCAGGAAATCCTTCGTACATTCTTAGGGTTCTTGGATAGAGTTTTCGGAACAAATTTCAGCTCATCGTTTAAGTTTATCAACGGAATCGTAATGGCGTTCTTCAGTGGAACACAACAAATTTTCGATGGTATCAAACAGATATTTGGTGGCTTGATTAATTTTATCCAGGAATATTTACAGGAAATGGAAACAAGCTTGGCAGGGTATTGTCGATATCTTTGGTGGTATTTTCAGTACGATTTCAGGTGTGGTAAAAGGACCAATCAATGCGGTAATCGCTATCGTCAATGGTGCAATTAACCGAATCAACGGTGTAGGCTTCACCGTACCGGATTGGGTACCTATTATCGGTGGTAAAGGCTTCCGAGTAGATTTACCTAATATTCCAGCATTGGCTACAGTGGATACGTTGAGCAAATGCTCCACGATTAGCTTTGATTGGTGATAACCGTCACGAAGGTGAAATCGTTTCGCCTGAGAGTAAGATCTATGAACAGACCAAACGTGCGATAGATGATGCACTGATGTCATCACAAGGCGGTAATGGTCAAGAAGTAATTATCCAACTAATGTATGAAATCTTAGAGACACTACAAAATCTAGGAATCGTGATTGACCGAGATAAATTGCTAAAACTAATAGATCAAAGAAATAAACAACTACAGTTAGCAAAGGGAGGTTAAAAGCATGATTGATTATGAATTGATAAAAATTAAAATTGATGGTAAAGATCTCCCTGCGCCGACTAAGTTTGAACCTGAATACGGTGATTTAGACAGTGACAGTTCGTTGCGTGACGTTAAAAAAGGAATCATGCATCGTATGCGTATTCGTTCTCGTGTGTTGAAGATTGCGCTGGCTTATGCCATCGATGACTTAGAAGTGGTTTCAGAAGTAATGAATATGCTAGAACCACCAGAGTTTATGGTCGAAACATTTGATATTAAAACGCTGCGGCGTAAAACGTACAAAAATGTATTGCAGTAAATGTAAATTTAAGCATATCGCTATCGGTGATGGCGTATATAGCCAAGGCTACACCTTTGATTTAACGGAGTGCCAGAATATGAAAGTCTATATTAAAAAGGAACCGCAACGCCTGTTGAAATAACAGACCTAGTTGTATCGTTCAATTCGTCTAACAGCATGCAAGAGGATAGACTTCTGGGCAACACTCCAAGCATGATGTTGGATCTCGATTTAAACAATACAGATGGTGTTCTCAGTGATTGTGCTGGGAACACCTTTTTGATTGATTTAAAAGAAGCTGATAGTACGGAAATTCCGACACAAGAATTTATCGTCCAAGAAGCTCCAGAGAAATATACAAAGAAGTTATCGCTGAACTTGTATGACGTGATGATTAAGTTTAACAAGCCGTACAAGAGCTCGTTAGCGTATGAAAAGGATAAATATCCAACTATCTCTCAACAATTAGATGAGATGTCTAATTTGGCTGGTGTGAGAATTGATAAAACAGGGCTATCAAATACTGTACTGAACAAAAAAACTCAGTGGATAGACACCACAATTATCATGCGTGATTACATTGGGTGGATTGCTGAGTTAAGCGGTACAAATGCACTCATCAACGAGTTGAATACGCTTATTTTCAGAAATCTCTTTGCTACTAATCACGACATAGAATTTACATCGGATTTTGAAAAAACAGATCTGATAACCATCTCACGTGTTGCGTATGATGACGGTGTTAATTTGATTGCTTCAGGAAACGATACAGGAAAGACAATTTACATTGATGCAAACAATTCCTATTGCGATAGCCAAACCTACACAGATGCAATTTTTAGCGAATTATAATGGCCAATCGTTCTATGGTATGTCGGGTTTAAAAACTTTTGGTAAAGATACGATTAAATTAGGGTGATACTGCCACGTATGATGGCAACAAGTGTATCGTACTAAGTATTAAGCGAGAGTATGTAGGTACACAGTCAGTGGTTGAGCTTGACGGAGAGTTGCATTAAAGAATGTCGATTCTGTTGTTACTAAGGTTTCCGATAAAGTAAGAATCAAACGTCTCCAGGTAAAAAGTTGATCGAGACGCTAATAAGCTTGAAATTATTGCAAGAATCTTGAAGATGCTAAAGGCGACGTAGGTAATCTACAAGTTGAGACAAACAAGATTAAATCACAAGTTGAAAACATTTCTGCTGGAACAGTTTCTGCACAAAGCAATACTATCTGCAAACAACATCAGAAGATAAACCATCCAAAACAGATTCAGCCTGGTCTACCACAAAGCCGCCATCAATCGCAGGGCAGCACATGTGGTACATGCTGAATGTATTGGCTAATGGTTCTGAAATTAAACATGATCCATTTGAACTGACGGGCATTAAAGGTGATGCAGGTAGGGGTATTGTTGGTAATCCCAAGTTAACGTATCAAGCGAGTACGAGTTCTGTAGTGCCTCCAACTGGTCAGTGGTTAGAGAATATACCACTGGTCAATGAAGAGCTATACGCTATGGACTAAAAATCACATATACCTACAGTGATAAAAACAACATCGGATATCTATTCTCCGTCAATAGCAGGTAAAGCAGGTAGGGGTATCAAACAGGTGTATCCTGAATACTATTTGTCAACTTCAAGACTGAAGTAACAGGCGGTACATGGAGCGCAACTCAACCCGAGAAGACAAAAAGATGCGTGGATATGGGTACGATACAAAATCATTTTTACAGATGAAAGTATTGGATATTCCGATGCAGTTAGAGATGATGCGCTGAACGGGCTTTTTCGATGTAACAGTCAGCAACAAATCAGCAATCGAGCAATTGAACAATTCCATCAATTTATCTGTTCAGGAAACAACGACGATTAAAAATGACCTGCAAGCAGCGAAGGATAACCTATCCAATCTAGAAACGCAGGCGCAACAGTACACCACTAAAGCAGAACTGCAACTTGTTAAAGATGGGATTGCCGAAACGATTTCGAAACTGTCGATGATAAAACAAAGATTTTAAAGCAGTTTAAGCGCATGGCCGATGGCATGCATATACAAAGAGTGCGGATGGTTCAGTCACTGAAATGGTATTGGATGAAAAAGTCACTGAAACTCATCGCTAACAGTAAAGAAATGGTCAATGTAAATAGTACCGAAACACGAGTGCAATCATTAAAAGCAGAAGGAAATTTTGCAACTGGTGCGCACAAGTTCAAGCGTGACACGTTAAAGGAAATTAGCGGTGAAGTAGTTGTATGTACGAACATTTATTGGATAGGTGGTGAATGAGTATGGTTGCATTAAACAACAACTGGATAGAAGTTGCACGAGTCCATAAGAATGTAAATGGTGGTATGTACAATATCGTCTTATGGGCGCGAGAACCTGACCAATGGATAGACGTCGAAAACAATAAATCATGGATAGAAGTATCTCTCGACACGGAATGGATACAAGGAAATACATACGGTGGTAATTACTTAATAAAATGTACTGGTTGTACACCAATTAGTGGCGGTGCTCCATATCATTTTGAAACATCTAAAAACATATTAAAAGGTGGTTTTTGGGCTGGACATGACGATAATGGAAATTACATTACAAGTTTATCTGCAAGTTTAACTTTCGGAGCATATCCATTGATGGATACATCACTAAGTGGTGATGTATCGTGCAGAAACATTCCAAGAAAGAGCGTTGCTGATAATTATTCTTTAGATAACAATGAAAAATAAGTACGCTATTACATATACGAGAAAAGTAAATGCTTATCGAGAACGCATGCGATATCGAGTATTGTCAACGTTGAACAGATTAAAGTTGTTCAACCATACGAAAGTGGCTCGGTTGTTTCTATGTCAGAAAGTGAATGGGACAGAATTTATGAACTCACCAAAAATCTTGATAAGGGCAGATGTGAAATCGGAATTGTTTTTAGAAACATGGACCGCTGATTTTAAAACTAAGATTGGTGAAAAGTGCTGAATATAAGCAAGAACTGACGATACTGAGATAGCCCAGCGCTAGATAGCATAGTTGTGACAGATGAAGGTATTGCAAAAACATATATTCCTAATGAATATGAATGCATGTCTTTGTTATCTAAGAAACGTGTAAAAGTGGTAGCAAGTGCTAAAAAACATGCAACAATCAAATCAATTACTGTAAGTGTTGGAACTTTTAATAATACAGTCAATACACCAACAGCGGATGTTCTGTTTGATGGCTTTAACAAACGCAAATAGTGAAATAACGTACACGATTACCACTACGGACAGTCGCAACAACGTGACAACTTGGACGCAGAAGGCAAAATATCATCAATACGTTAGACCGTCCATTATCAATTTGAATGTGGCTCGTAACGGTGCAGAAAGTAGCAACGGAGCAATCAGCGCTGATGGTGAATACTGGAAATGGCAAGGTTGGTAATACAACAAACGCAATCAACATCACCATTACAGGTAGTGCTACAGGAAGCACAACGGGCATACTCAATGGTAATAAATGGTCTGCAACAAAAACCGATTGGTGGTGCAAACCCTAATCAAGCGTACACATATACGCTTACTGCTACTGATAAGTTTGGGCAGTCAATTAGTCGAGATATAACACTTGCTATCGAAAAAGCACTCATGCAGCTCGGAAAAACACAAGTTGATGTAAATGGCAACTTTTGTGCAGAAGCATTTTTATTTAAAGAGGAATAACACCTATCAAAGATTGATAGATTTCTTCTATCCTGTCGGTGCGATTCTCATGAACGAGAATAAGGACCACGATCCAAAAACATCATTCTTGGTGGCAAGTGGGAAAAGATAAACGATAGATTCTTGATTGGCGCAAGCAAAAACACGCCTATTAAATCACAAGGTGGTAGTGCTACACATACACATGGTAATAGAGATGGGCGAAACGGTAATCTTGCAGCGGCTATCGGTGCGACAAACAACAACGCAAACGTTATTGGCTACAAAGCGGCCAATGACACAAACTTAGCTGCAGTAGGTAATGCAACGTATGTTGTCGCTGGAAGTGGTACTGGTTTTACAGGTTGGAACCATTTCACCCAAGTCGTAGGCCAAACTGCTGAAGCCAACTCATTACCACCATATTACGCCATAAACATATGGCGTAGAACAGCATAGGAAGTAAGGTGAACAGATGGAAATTAAATTAAAAGATGGCAAGTCATATGATATATCGTCTTATCAAGCAAACAGTTTTTCAATGATTATGCCGTTTAAACAGATTGTCGAGTTTGCAAACTTGATGACGCGAAAACGTATCGAACGCAATCATTTTTGATAAAGACAAAAACGGAATTGTTTAAGTTTGGCACTGTCGAACTCATAAAGTGTAAGAGCGAGACAAGAACGATAACGCAAACTCGAATGTTACATTTGTTTTCAAAGAAGTCCCACAATCAGAGATCGAGTTAGCAGAAGAACGTTCTCGTTTGGAAGCACAACGAAACGTATTCTTGATGGGCATGAACATCGCTGATCCGGAAGAAGTCATTCGATTGTGTGAAGAATTAGAACCGTGGAATGGATATAAATTTCCTTATCGTAAAGGAGAACGTTTCAAACATAACCATAAACCTTACGAATGTTTGATTGATCATACTTCCGATGTTGCAAAAACTCCGGATAAATCGCCAGCATTATATAAAGAGATAACAAAAGAAAACAAACCTAAATATCCAGAATGGACAAAAGGCAATGAATACAATGCAGGCGATATTGTTATACACAAAAGGCATTTTATGGGAATGCACATGGAACAATAACGCAAGAGAACCATCTGAATTAGCACTTGGATGGAAGAAAAATAAATATTGCTATTAAGGCGCTCGAAAGAGTGCCTTTTAGATAGAAAAGAGGATGAATCATGAATGAAGATTTGGCTTTTAACAGCAGAGCAGTTAAAAAGAGTTAAGCAACAATAAAGCGGAAAGAGAGGTATAGAACAATGGGATATTCAGCTTTAACCAATGCAGTAATCATGAGTCCTAATCATTCAGGCTCACGCTACAATTCAATTTCAAAGATTACCATTCATCATATGGCTGGTAATCTTTCAATCGAGACGAGTGGCAACGTCTTTTTAAATCCAAACAGACAAGCATCATCCAACTATGGAATCGGATCGGATGGACGTATTGCATGCTATGTCGACGAAGAAAATCATCCGTGGACATCCGCTAACTGGGAAAACGATGATCGTGCAATCACAATTGAAGTAGCAAATAGTGAGACTGGTGGCGATTGGCCAATCAGTCAAGCAGCGTATGCTTCTTTGATTAGCCTATGTGCAGACATCTGCAATCGTTACGGAATTTATCCATACTATGATGGAACTCCATCCGCAACATTGACAGAGCACTGCATGTTCGTGGCTACAAATTGTCCAGGTCCTACGATTCACGCTATGCAGGTAAATCATGTTATCGAGAATGATATTCGTACGGCTATGGCAGGTGGTGCAGTTACACCACAACCAACACAAGCAGTGAGTGGAGATGTTGAAGACTTAGCACTTAGAGCAATTGCAGGTGAGTTCGGCAATGGTGATGCAAGACGTGCTGCATTAGGCGATATGTATAGTGCAGTACAAGCTAGAATCAACGAAATGTATGGTGGTGTTACAGCTACGATTGACTATTCTATTGATGCTATTGCATATCGTGTTATCGCCGGCGAATTTGGTAACGGTGTAGACCGTATCAATGCATTAGCTGCAGCAGGATATGACAATGTAGCGGTCCAGCAACGTGTCAATGAGATTCTTCAAGGCGGCGATAATACAGCTTCAGCACAGGATGATATGAGTGCTATTGCTGAAGCGGTCTACCGTGGTGACTATGGCAATGGACAGGATAGAATCAATGCTCTACGTGAGGCTGGATACGATCCGGATGCAGTACAGCGCGCAGTAGACCAAATCTACTACGGTCTATAAAACAGGAGGTGTCTAAATGAAGGATGGAATCAATCCTGTTTATCTTAGTCTGCTAGTATCTCTTATCGGTCTAGTTGTAACAATTTGGAGTGTTAATGCAACAATTCATAGGGTAACAAAAGACCAGGCTAAAGAACTGGCTGAAGAGTTAGGGAAGATGAATGCGAATATCGCATACGTCAAAGAAGGAATCACAGATTTAAAAGCAACCACCAGAGATGTGAGCAATCGCGTCATGTCTCTGGAAAATCGTTTAGCGCAGACGGAAACATCTGTAATATTTCTAAGCGATCGAATCAAACAAAATTGAAGAAAGAAGGGAAAGGTAATTAAAATGAAAGACAAAAATTATTGGCTAAAATGGGGAAAGGCAGCAGCAAGAAGAGCATTAAAAACAGCTGCGCAAACATTCGTCGCAACGATTGGAACAACTGCAACAATCGGTGCAGTTGACTGGAAACTTGTTTGTTCAACATCAGCATTAGCGGCTATTTTATCTATCGGAATGTCTTTTTGCAGGTCTACCAGAAGTGGATCCCTAATAAGACTGCCGAAGAAGACTCTAAAATAATTTCAACTATATAAAACGCCAGTTTATATCATTGAAAAATTAAAAACGGATTTCAATTATGAAAGCCTACTCTCATTGTGAGGGTAGGCTTTTTGTGGTATTATCGCATAAAGGAGATTATCTAAATGAAAGTACTAGTATATGCATCAAAGAAAGCGATAGGGTTACTTCATGCTTCTGACGTAAAGGAAAACTACGATGTGATACGATATAACGAATATACGCCGTTTTGCAGATATTCCTTTAAAAGCGAAAAAGAGATTCGTACGAAAACATATATGCTTATGGAAAAACGAATCAGAGGAATATGATGATTTTAGATTGTTTTGATGAAATTGAAATTTTTTTGATTTTATGGCACCCAGTTTGGCACCATTCTATTATAAATACATAAAAATCATAAACACAGACAGTCATAAATCGCTAAAAATAGATAAAAAATAACATTTGTCATTAACCATTATATATATGTCATTGATTCTCATCACTCGCTCCATTAACTTATTAGTCCGAAGTCAGGGGCTTTTTATATCTTTTTACCTTTTTGCGTAAAAAAATCTATATATTTTAGTATTTTTATTGTTTTTTTGACAAAGAGTTTTTGCTCTTTTACTATATTTTTATGGCGTAGTTCTTGGTATAATATATACAGATGCAATAGTTTGCATAGTTTCAATTGGGGAAACAGGAGAAAAATAGAATGAAGAAATTAAGTGTATTATTGTTAGCGTTAGCAGTTACATTTGGATCGCTGGTTGCACAAGAAAAACATTATCTGACATTGTTAATGAAAACAATGGAGGTACAGAAAACAATGGGGGTACAGAAAACAATACAACAACAGGAACAGACGATAGTTACCATGAATATGAAGTTGGAGATACAGTTCAAACAATGTTCTTGACTTTCACGGTTGAAGATTATTTATCTTCAACAGATATTAATGGGATTAAACCAGAAGCTGGAAAAACAATTTGTTGGTGTTAAGGTAAAATGTCGAAAATACATTTAATAAGGATATTACAATGTTCTCATCAGACCTTATTATCGAATGGGAACCAACAAGTGCTGATGACAAAGGTGCAGAAGGACCTCATTCTTATTATGATAAGGAAGCCATTTTTCAATGAAGAGTTTGAAAAAGGAATATACATTGGCTCCTGGAGAATCTAAAGAAGGTGTTCTACTATTTGAAATTCCTGAAGGTATAACAAAGGTAGCAATTACAACACAGGATATTTATACAGACAAACAAGGCAATGAACATAAGGGTGATGTGTATATTGTACATTGATTTATCTAAACAATAAAATTAATAAGACTGAGTTATCCGCTGAGATAGCTCAGTTTTTATGTTAGAGTTTATTTAATAATAAACTTTTCGATATACTATATATTAATAAGGGAGAAAACACATGAGAAATTTCGTACAAGGTGATATCATCAACATTTTAAAAAGAGACAGTTGAAAAAGATGGATTTGAATATCTATACGAATATATTGGAGAGGCCATACACTCTGAAACACGTGAGAAGATGGTTGTATACCGAGCTTTTATATGGAGATAAGGGATTATATGTTAGACCCTATGAGATGTTCATGGGGAAGTAGATCGCGAAAAGTACCCAGAAATACGACAAAAAATACCGTTTTGAAAAGATTTGATTATAGTGTAATTTTCAAATAAAATAAAAATTCACAAATAAAATTGATAATTTTTATTATTTTTATTTGTACTAATTGGTAATGAATAAAAATAAATAATAAATAAAAATGACAATTGTATAAAATTAAATAGTTTGAAAAGTGTCTATCTATAGCCACTTTTTACATTTTATAGTTTCCGAACAACGTAAAAATTAAAGATGGAGATATCAAATTCTTAAGATTTTTATAAAGAGGATATGCGTTGACGGTCAATTTGCATGGTGATATTATTTTTTCATCGGAAACGCGAAAGCGCTTTCCACAGTTTCAAAGCCAAATAATTCAGGGGAGGAAAGAAAACTTTTATGAAGAAATTATTTGCGGTTATGACTTCTGCAGTTTTAGCACTATCACTTGTTGGTTGTGGTCCCTAAGACAAGCAGCACAGGCGGAAGCTCTAGCACAGAATCAACAGTTTCAAACGCTGATAAGCCATTAGTATGGTACAACCGTCAGCCATCTAACAGCACAACAGGTGAGTTAGATAAAAGAAGCATTAAACTTCAACAAGGACACTTACTATGTAGGTTTCGATGCTAACCAGGGTGCAGAATTACAGGGTAAGATGGTTGCTGATTACATCGCAGCTCACAAGGATATCATCGACCGTAACGGTGATGGTGTTATCGGTTATGTATTAGCTATCGGTGACGTTGGACACAACGACTCTATCAGCTCGTACAAGAGGTGTTCGTAAGGCTTTAGGTACAGCTGTTGAAAAGGATGGCACAATCGATGCTACTCCAGCAGGAACAAACACAGATGGTTCCGCTACAGTTGTTAAGGATGGTAAGGTTGGCGACTTCAAGGTTCGCGAACTTGCTTCTCAGGAAATGAAGAACTCTGCAGGTGCTACATGGGATGCTGCTACTGCAGGTAATGCTATCGGTACATGGTCAGCTTCATTCGGTGATGAAATTGACTTAGTTATTTCTAATAACGATGGTATGGGTATGTCAATGTTCACAGCATGGGCTAAGGATAAGAAGGTTGCTACATTCGGTTACGATGCTAACAGTGATGCAGTAGCTGCTATCGCTGAAGGTTACGGCGGAACAATTTCTCAGCACGCTGACGTTCAGGCTTACTTAACATTAAGAGTATTACGTAACGCTTTAGATGGTGTTGATATCAAGACAGGTATCGCTACAGCTGACGAAGCTGGAAACGTTCTTAAAGAAGGCGTTGACTACGTATACAACGAAGCAGATCGTTCATTCTATGCATTGAACCTTGCTGTTACAGCTGATAACTACAAGGACTTCATGGATGCAACTAAGACATTTGAACCAGTATCTAAGGAAGTTAAGAGCGACACTAAGAAGGTTTGGTTGAACATTTATAATGCTTCCGATAACTTCTTAAGCTCAACATACCAGCCATTACTTGAAAAGTATGATGATTTACTACACTTGGATGTTGAATACATCGGTGGTGATGGTCAGACAGAATCTAATATCACAAACCGTTTAGGAAACCCAAGTCAATATGATGCGTATGCTATTAACATGGTTAAGACAGACAACGCTACATCATATACTTCACTCTTAAAAGTAATTCAGTAAGATTTTCTAAGAGGCTAGCAGGTAGGCTTTTTGAAAACCTGGTAGCCTCTTTCTAAGTAGTTTGTAGTTAACCATACTGCTTATGATTTTTAGTTAAACAGGGGTAAATCAATTATGTCAGAAAGAAATGACAATTTAATCTTGTCGATAAAGGGCATGTCGAAATCATTCGGCAGAAACAGAGTACTTGATCACATCAATTTAGATGTGAAACCCGGCTCAATTATGGGTCTCATGGGTGAAAATGGTGCCGGCAAATCCACTATGATGAAGTGTTTGTTCGGTACATATCAAAAAGATGAAGGAAGTATCTTCCTAGATGGAAAAGAAGTAAGTTTTACTGGACCAAAGGATGCGCTTGAAAATGGTATTGCGATGGTTCACCAAGAACTTAATCAGTGCTTAGAGCGTAGTGTTATTGATAACCTATTCTTAGGACGTTATCCAGTAAATTCTTTAGGTATTGTTGATGAAGGAAGAATGAAGAAGGAAGCTTCTGAGTTATTCCGTAGCTTAGGTATTACAGTCAATTTGACACAGCCTATGCGTACGATGTCCGTATCGCACGTCAGATGTGCGAAATTGCAAAGGCTATTTCTTATCATTCAAAGATTATCGTTTTGGATGAACCTACATCATCATTAACTGAACCAGAAGTTAAGAAATTATTCCAGATGATGCGTAAACTACGTAGTCAGGGTATTTCCATTATCTATATTTCTCATAAGATGGATGAAATTTTTGATATATGTGATCAGGTGTCTGTATTGCGTGATGGTAAGATGATCATGACAAAAGATGTTACCGACACAAATATGAATGACTTGATTGCGGCCATGGTTGGACGTTCTCTTGATAACCGTTTCCCACCGGTTGATAACACACCAGGTGAAACGATTCTTTCTGTCAAAGATCTTTCTACGAAGTTTGCTCCTTACCTCGATGACGTTAGTTTCGATGTTAAGGAAGGCGAAATCTTTGGCTTGTATGGTCTAGTAGGTGCTGGACGTACAGAGTTAATGGAAACAATCTTTGGTGTTCGTACTAGAGCAGCAGGTCGTGTTTATTACAATGGCAAGCTCATGAACTTCGATAGTGCAAAAGAAGCCATGGACAATGGATTTGCTATGATTACCGAAGAAAGAAAGGCAAACGGTTTATTCTTAAAGAGTGACTTAACTTTCAATACTTGTATTGCAAATATGGATCACTATAAGAATGGTATCGTTGTGTCTGATGAGAAGATGAAGAAGGCAACTGTGAAAGAAATTGCCTTAATGCATACAAAGTGCATGGGACCAGATGATGCGATTACATCACTATCTGGTGGTAACCAACAGAAGATCATCTTCGGTAAGTGGTTAGAAAGAAATCCAAAGGTATTTATGATGGATGAGCCAACTCGTGGTATCGACGTTGGTGCAAAATACGAGATCTATGACTTAATTATCAAGATGGCGAAGATGGGTAAGACAATTATTGTATGTTCATCTGAAATGCCAGAGATTCTCAGTATCACAAATCGAATCGGTGTTATGTCCAATGGACGTCTTGCCGGAATCGTTAATACAAAAGAGACAAATCAGGAAGAACTCCTGAGACTCAGCGCAATGTATTTGTAATCGGAGGGGTTAGACATGAGTCAAAATAACGAAAAATTAGGGGCAGAGATTCTCTCTGTCGATCAGGAAGAAAAGCCTACTAAAACCAATTACGGACCACGTAGGTAAGATTCAAGCACAAATCGATGAATTACGTAAGGATGGAACAGATAAGACTGTTGAGTTACTAAACGTAATTCAGATGACAAAGAACGATAAGAGCTTATCAAAGGGTGAAAAGGAAAACCGTATCGCTGAAGCTAAGAAGGCTTTTAGAAAGCTGCTCAACAAGTTGAAAAAGCAAATAAGCCAGCTGTAGATAAGTTAATCAATGAAGGCGTTACTTATTTAAATCAACATTTTGAAAAGGAATACTATTCAAAGGTTGTAGCAAGTTGCGCTGCAGAAAAAACTCTTGCCGCAAAGAGATATAGCGATCTTTTAGCTGAACTAAAGAATGTTCATGCACAGAATCTTTCTAAGATTACTGGTAATGACGCTGATGCAAAACAAGAACTCAAAGATGAAAAGTATGTATATAAGAATAAAGTCTTTGATGCGAAACTAACATACCAAAAAGAATTACAAGCAATTAAGGATCGTAAACATGAAGCGTTCATTCAACGTTATCATTTAATCGATCTATTGAAGATGTCTAAGTTCAGCTTTGCTGAAACACAGGCACAGAAGATTGAACATTACTTATATACATTCAACCGCAAGGATTGGTTATTACGTAATGGTCTATATCTAGTCATTATTCTTGTATTTATTGGCTTAGGTATCGTAACTCCAATTATTAAGAAGACTCCTTTATTCACAGTCAATAACATCTTAAACATCTTACAACAGGCATCTCCAAGAATGTTCTTGGCATTAGGTGTAGCTGGCGTGATAATGCTTGCAGGTACTGACTTATCCATTGGACGTATGGGTGGGTATGGGTATGGTAGCTTCAACAATTATCATGCACAAGGGCATCAACACTGGTGCAGTGTTTGGTAAAGTATTTGACCTCACAAGCCTTCCAGTTGGTCTAAGAGCAGTGATGGCACTTGTTGTATGTATTATCTTATGTACAATCTTTACTTCCATTGCTGGTTTCTTCAAAGCAAAGTATAAGATGCATCCATTTATTTCTTCTATGTCTAACATGTTAATCATCTTCGGTATGGTTACATATGCGACAAAGGGTGTATCCTTCGGTGCTATCGAAAATGATATTCCAGCAATGATTATTCCAAAGATTGGCAACTTCCCAACAATCATCTTATGGGCAGCTACAGCTGTAGTTATTGTATGGTTTATTTGGAATAAGACAACATTTGGTAAGAACCTATATGCAGTAGGTGGAAACCCAGAAGCTGCTGCTGTATCAGGTATCGACGTATTTAAAGTAACAATCATGGCATTCGCTATGGCTGGTGTACTCTATGGATTTGGTGCATGGTTAGAATGTAACCGAATGGTAGGTTCCGGTTCTGCTGCGTATGGTCAGGGTTGGGATATGGACGCTATCGCTGCCTGCGTAGTAGGTGGTGTATCCCTTCTCTGGTGGTATCGGTAAGATTTCTGGTGTTGTTGTCGGTGTAACAATCTTTACAGCGTTAACATACTCCTTAACAATCTTAGGTATTGATACAAACCTTCAGTTCGTATTCGAAGGTCTCATCATCCTAGCTGCGGTAACATTGGACTGCTTAAAGTACGTTCAAAAGAAGTATTCAATTTGCGGAAACCAGAAATGGCTTCCGCTTTTTATATGTTTATTCTCGGGTATAATACTGATATGGAAATTAATGAGCTAAAAGAAAATACTATTCTCTAGACAATAGTTACGAACGTTATATATTACTTCAAGAATACCAAAATAATCATAACGAAGATGAAGTGGCGAAGGGTATGCTGCAAGTTTTAATGAAACGGTATGGAAATCCAAAAGTTAAGAAAGCCCGCAGATCAGCTTTATGCATGCATGTTTGATGATGAAGGTGATGGCAGATGAAAGAGTTTGGAAGCTTTGCACTCGCAAAAGAAAAAGCAGGAATATCAAGTATTCCTTCAAGAGCTAGCGATAGATGATGAACAATCCGAATATCTAACTGCAGAGTGGAAACATCTGGCTAGAACCTACATTCGCTTAAGTAAAAAGAATAATTCGAAAATCATACTTTTTGGAATGGGAAAGCGTGATGAACATGTGGTTGTTGGAAATGTAGCAGATGAAATCACAAATATCTTTGTACGCTTGCCAAAGCGATTAGGGATATTCAAAAGAAATTGCTGGTTTGTGTCAGGTAGTGATGGATATATTCCTAGAAGAGTTTCCAAATGATGAGGAAGTATTAAATAGTGCAATTAAAAAGTGAACCTATTGGTTCACTTTTTAATTTAGTCAGTGATTGCAGCGTCTAAAGCAATCTTCATCATATCTGTGAAGGCTGTTTGACGCTGTTCAGCAGTTGTGATTTCTGGTGATACAAAGCTATCAGAAACTGTTAGTAAGCAAGCTGCGTTCTTTCCTAATACATTTGCGTTTGAAAATAGAGCAAAACTTTCCATTTCAACAGCTAAGCAATGTAGTTCATCTACTACCTTTGGTAGGTATGTAACATTCTTTTCGCGATAGAATACGTCAGATGAATGAATTAAACCTTCAGTAATCTTCATTCCAAGATTTTCTGCAACCTTCTTAATCTTTTCATTTAATTCAGCAGATGGCTTGATTGTATCGCTTGTATTTCCGCATTGTTCTCTTGCGAATGAAGAGTCGGAATAAGCCGCACTTGCTAGAATTACATCAAATAATTTTAATTCTGGTTGGTAAGCACCAGCAGAACCGATACGAATAATATTATCTACATCGTATTCTGTAAAATAACTCATAAGAGTAGATACCGATAGATGGCATTCCCATTCCTGATGCCATAACGGATACAGGCTTACCTTTTCCAAGTGCCTGTATATCCTTGAATACCGCGTACGTTGTTAACTAATACTGGATTTTTCCAAGAATGTTTCAGCGATGAACTTCGCACGAAGTGGATCACCTGGCATTAAGACTGTTTTTGCGAACTGGCCTTTTTCGGCACTGTTATGTGGTGTAGACATGATTAACCCTCAACTTTCTTTTTCTTTATTATACATGATTTAGAGCCAATCTGTATGCATGTATTGTTTATGGTCTAGTGTATAAACTATAAATCCATCATCATTGATAATAGCATAGGTTCTTGGATGGTTTTCTTTCGGTAATGAGATTGATCCTGGATTTAAAAGAAGGATTCCATCTTTTTCATTAGCAGTAGGAATATGTGTGTGTCCTGATAGGAAACTATCTCCAGCACTTAGAGTAGGAAGATTATTTGGGCCATATACGTGACCATGTGACATGAAGATTTGATGTGTTCCATGAAAGAGTACGTTGTAATCAGCTGTAATTGGGAAGTTTAGGACCATTTGGTCTACTTCTGCATCACAGTTACCCTCGTACTGCAATGATTTTATCTCTGAATGCATTCATGATTGAAATGACTTTTTGGGGCATAGTCGCTTGGTAAGTCATTTCTTGGGCCGTGATATAGAATATCTCCTAGGCATAAAAATCTTATCTGCGTGATGATATGAGAAGGCTTCTTCCATCGCTTTTGCGCCTGAAAGAGCACCATGAATATCGGATACTACTAAAAATGTATGTGGATTCGTCATATTTCATATACCTCTGCCACTAATATTAGCATATTTTGCGTGTTATAATATTTACAAGAAGGTAGAGTATATGAAAAATAAGTGTAGTCGTAGGAGTAACAGCAGGGATTGCTGCATATAAAATTTGTCAGTTAGTTTCCTCGCTGAAAAAGCAGGGGAATGAAGTTCATGTCATTATGACAAAGGAAGCAGAGAAGTTTGTAACGCCTCTAACATTCCAAACACTCAGTAATCAAAAGGTCATTACAGATATGTTCACAGTGGATTATACACCAGATGTTCATCATATCTCACTGGCGAAGAAAGCTGATTTATTCATCGTGGCGCCAGCTACTGCAAATATTATTGCGAAGATTGCGCATGGTTTAGCAGATGATATGTTAACAACTACATTCTTAGCGGCGACATGTCCAAAGTTAATCGTTCCTGCAATGAATACAAATATGTTAAATAATCCAATTACACAGGATAACATTGCGACATGCCAAAAATACGGTATGCATATTATGTGCAGTGGTGCTGGATATCTTGCTTGTGGTGATGTAGGTGCAGGACGTTTACCAGAACCAGAAGAGATCGAAGATGCGATTGCATCTCTTATAGAAACAGACCGATATCTAAATGGAAGACACGTTGTGATTACTGCAGGTGCAACGCAAGAAGAGATTGATCCTGTACGGTATATTACAAATCATTCAACCGGAAAAATGGGTTATGCATTAGCAAAAGAAGCACGTAATGCAGGTGCTAGGGTAACACTGATTTCTGGTAAGACAAACCTACCTAAACCATATGGTGTTGATGTTGTAAATGTAACAAGCGCAGCCGATATGGCTAAGAGTGTTATTGATAATTTCGAAAAAGCTGATGTTGTAATCATGTCTGCGGCAGTTGCGGATTATACACCAATTGAAAAGGCAGAACAAAAAATCAAAAAGACAGATGGTGATTTATCCATCGCTCTTAAACGTACACAGGATATTCTTCTAACAATTGGACAGAAGAAACGTGAAGACCAGATAGTGATTGGCTTTTAGCGATGGAAACAGAGAATTTATTAGAAAAACGCCGCAAAAGAAACTACAAGAAAAGAATGCAAATTATATTATCGCAAATAGTATTCGTGAACCTGGTGCTGGTTTTGGTGTAGATCACAAATATTGTCAAAATCATTTCACCAACAAGTGTAGAAGATTTAGGATTGTTATCCAAAAGATGAAACAGCGAAAAGAAATATTGCGTCATTGCCTAAAGAAGTGAGGACAACTATGTTATTAACAATTGATGTTGGAAATACAAATATTTCATGGGAATTTCTTGATGGAGAAAAAGATTATTGGTCGCTATCGTCTCATGACACAAACGACACGTACTAGTGATGAGTATGGTTTCTTCATTACAACATTCTTAAATACATTACAGTTAAAAGCTTCGAATATTACTGGCATTATCATTTCTTCCGTAGTACCAAAAACTAATGTATTCTTTGACTTCTGCGGTGATTAAATACTTACATCAAAAACCAATGATTGTAACCAATGAGATGCAGATGGATATCAAACTTGATACTGAGGCACCAAGGTCAATTAGTGCAGACCGTATTAGTGAATACAACTTATGCATGGAATACGTTTCATCGTTCATGCATTATTGTAGACTTTGGTACAGCAACGACCTATGACTACATCGATCGAAATGGTGTCTTCCGCTATGTTGTAATTCAGCCAGGTTTGGGTATTAGTCTGAATGCATTAACTTCTATGACGGCTAAGTTACCAGAAATTGAGATTGTAAAGCCGAAGTCCGTACTTGGTACAAACACAATTGAAGGTATGCAGGCAGGTGTTGTATATGGATACATTGGTTCTGTAGAATACATTATTAAAACAATGAAGAAGGAACTTAATGATTCATCATGCATGGTGATTGCGACAGGTGGTTTAGGTAAGATTATTGCAAATGAAACAGATGAAATTAATGCGTATGATGCGGATATAGCATATAAGGGAATGAAGATTTTATACGATATCGATAAGGGGAAAGACTATGAAAATCTTTGATTTACATGCGGACTTAGCAGAAGCTATTAAACCATTCTACACAGATGGTAAAAACATCCATCTTAAAGAAAGATTGGAGTACTCGGTTCAAACAAGGACAAATTGCATATACTTCTGCAGCTAGTTTCTTTGTAGGGACGGAGAGCTGGCAAGAGATGCAAGATGTTATTACCAAGGTGAAGAATGATATTAAAGCCTCAGGGCATAAAGTTATCTATACCAAGAATGATTTAGATGATGAACAACAGGATACAGCTTTCTTAATGACGATTGAGGGAATGTGTGGCATTCATGAAGATGTAGAAGAGAAGATTCAATGGTTATACGACGAGGGTAATCGTATTGGCTCTCTATGTTGGAACGATCGAAAACGCACTGGCGACAGGTAACTCGAGCGATCCTCTACAAGAGGATTAACAGACCTTGGTAAACAAGCAATTGCAAAGATGAATGAATTACATATGATTGTGGATGTATCTCATCGCAAATGAGAAGACATTTTGGGATATTCTTTCCTGTTCAACGCAACCAGTAATCGCCACACACTCAAATGCGAAGGGCCGTTGTTTTCGTGGAAAGAAACCTTACAGTATCAACAGATTCGTGCGATTGCAAGTAAAGATGGTTTAATTGGTATGAATGCATGTTGTTCATTTATTCATACAGAACAACAAAAAACAAGATGCACTACATCTTGCAAAACACGCAAAGTATATAGCGCATCTTGTTGGAGTAAAACATGTTGCTTGTGGATTTGACTTTGGTGAATATTATAACGATGGTGAGGAGCATAATATGTATGGCCCTTCCCAGGCACAGAATTTCATCAAAGCATTACAGCGTGTAGGATTTACAAATGAAGAGGATCGAAGATATTGCATATCGTAATGTTCTACGCTTCTTAAGAAAATATATATAAAAATAAAAAGCTCTTGTGCATTTAGCACAGGAGACTTTATTACTTCCAAAGAATGTCTGGATAGATTCCAGCTTCCTTCATTTCAGCAATCTTACCAACTACAAGAGGCTTTGTCTTCTTGATAAGTTACACCAAACCATTGGTCCTTAGAAGAAAGTACTTTAACAGTGCACTTGCCATCCTTAACCATCTGGCCAACTGTTGTAGGAATAACATATTCACACTTCATTGGGTTAGATGCTAGATTTGCATGAATGAATTCATCAAAGTATACTTCCATGTCATCAAATACCTTAGGTGTAAATCCCCAGAAGTTCATAGATACTAATGCATTAGGATCCATTTCTTTCCAAGTTCCGTTGTCATCATAAACAACCTTACCATCCTTACGAGCAATCTTTTGTACTTCAACGATGCTTGTTAGATTACCGTTTTCATCTTGTTTGCATACACCACGTGTAACTGTTCCATGGTCTGTAAGTGTGTTATTTGCGGCATAACCGACCATTGCGTAATGGTCATCACTTACTTCTGTTGTTAAGAAGTTATAGATAACTTTATATGCATCCTTGCCATAGAAGTCATCTGCGTTGATAATCGCAAATGGTCCGTCAACAACACCCTTACATGCAAGTAATGCATGTGTTGAGCCCTCATGGCTTTTCATCCCGTCCTTCAGGTACAACAATATCTGCTGGGACATTGTTAATATCCTGATATGCAAACTTCACGTTCATTCCCTTAGATACGCGGTCTGTTAATGCAGCGTGGAATGCTTGTTCATGTTCACGACGGATAATGAGAACAACATCCTCAAATCCTGCTTCTTTTGCGTCATAGATAGAAAATTCTATGATTGGTTCACCATGGCTTCCGACTCCATCAATCTGTTTCCATTCCACCATAGCGGCTACCCATTCCGGCAGCCAAAATAACTAATGTAGGCTTCTTCATTCTTAATCCCTTTCAATTTTTATTCCTTTGATAATTATATCACGTAAGCACTTTCATTAATTCCTAATTTTTCATAAAATAATAAAAAGAAAGAGGTTATTTATGAGGACAAATTGTATTGACTTCACAAAGTCCACGAAGAAAAGAGTTGTTGAGAAAACAGGATTCTCGTTTGTCTGTGATCCAGCAGATATCGACGAGACAATAAATCTAGAGGCAGACCTTGTTGAAGAAAGTAAAAACTTATCCCGTCGAAAGGCAGAAACTGTATTGGAACGACACCCTGAAGCTATCGTTACTGGCAGTGATACTTTGGTGTTATGTGATAAACCAAGTCATGGGAAAACCAGAAGATGATGAAGATGCTTTTTCAGATGTTAAAGAAAGCTTCAAAACCATAAAAGCCAAGTTCTAACCAGTTTATGTATCATTAGCCAAAAAGAAATGCTTTTACATACGCGTGTATCACGGATGTATATTTCTCAAAAATGAGTGATGAAGAAATCTGGAATTATATTCATACAGGGGAAACAGCGGATAAAAGCAGGAGCCTATGCAATCCAAGGATTTGGTGGTAGATACATCAAAAGAAATTCATGGCGATTATTATGCCATTATGGGCCTACCTTTACAGGTTGTTTATGATGAGTTGAAAAACAGTACTGATTATTGATTTTTAGGTGTAGTTTGTTATTATATAAAGGCTATGCCGCTTTAGTATAGTGTTAATACGCATCCATGGTAAGGATGAACGAGCAGTTCAATTCTGCTAAGCGGCACTCTATATAAGAAGTCCTTAAGGGACTTTTTTATTATTTTCAATGAGATTTATGCAAAGTTTTCATGCATCAGAAATGAAAATATCGGATGATTTCAGAGAATAAAATGAGGGATTTTTCAGCATTCAAAAATAATAGGGCTTTCGGAGGAAATTTATCGAAAAAATTGGGCATTGAGATAGAAAAAGTTCAATTTTTATTATGCTATTGAAAGACAGAATTTAGTGGAGGTAGAAGTTGTGGATAGGATTGTAAAACGTAACGGACAAGTTGTTCCATATGATGGAGCTAAGATTATTTTAGCGATAGAAAAATCTTTCCTAAGCGTAAATGAAAGTGTTGATCAAACATATCTTTCTGACTTACTAGTGCAGATTGAAGCACAGTTCGACGGTCGTCAAGAAGTTGATGTTGAAGAAATTCGAAAGATACTGCTTGAAAAATCTTGATGAAGAATGAAAAGTATAACGTCGCAAAAGGAGTTATATCTTATACCGTGAAAAAGCGCACACAGATGCGTAATGAACGCCTTGAGTTAGTGAAACTCATTGGGGATGAAGAGTTGGAAGATGTTTTGGTTGATATCCAGAAGGCTTATCCAGACTATGACTTAAAGAGATTGTATGAGAAGTTCTCTACAATGTCTAAAGAAGGTCAATCTCTAAAAGATAGAATTGCTTTATTAACAAGAAGTTCTGCTGAACTACAACGAAAGAAGAACCAAAACTAGGAAAGAATTGCAGGCCGTTTACTCAGTTACAGTATTGCTTGTGATTTAAAAGCGACTGAAGAGAAACTAGGTCTAACAAGCTTCTACCATAAGATTTCCTATATGATTGAACAAGGTCTATATGGAGCATATATCTTAGAAAACTATTCTCATAAGAAGTTGATGAAATCGCAACATTAATTGACAATAAACGTAATAACTTATTCACATATAGTGGTTTGGACTTATTATCCCAACGTTATTTGATTCGTAGCCACCAACATGTTCTATTGGAATCACCACAGGAAATGTACATTGGTATTAGCGATGCATTTAGCAATGAAGGAAACAAAATGATCGTATTGGTTGGGTAAAGAAATTCTACGATATGATGAGTTTACATCAGGTAACAATGGCAACTCCTACACAAGCAAATGCGAGAAAGCCATATCATCAGTTATCTAGTTGCTTTATCGATACTGTTCCAGATTCATTGGATGGTATCTATCATTCTGATTTCTAACTTCGCTGACGTAAGTAAGTTCGGTGGTGGAATGGGTATGTACTTAGAAGGTTCGCTCCCGTGGTGGATCAATCCGTGGTTTTGAAGGCGCTTCTGGTGGTGTTATCCGTTGGATTCGTGTCATCAATGATACTGCTGTTGCGGTTGACCAACTTGGTGTAAGAGCAGGTGCTGTAGCGTATATCTCGATGTATGGCATAAAGACTTACCTGAGTTCTTACAGTTACGTACAAATAACGGTGATGACCGTATGAAGGCTCATGACGTTTTCCCTGCAGTATGCTACCCAGACTTATTCTGGAAGATGGTGAAGGAAGACATGAACCAAGATTGGTATCTTCTTGACCCACACGATGTCCTCATGGTTAAGGGTTATTGTTTGGAAGACTTCTATGGCGAAGAATGGGAAAAGAGATATTGGGAATGTGCACATGACAATCGTATCTCTAAACGTGTTCTTGTATTAAAGGAAGTTGTACGTTTAATCCTGAAGTCTATGGTAGAAACAGGAACTCCATTTGCTTTCTATCGTGATGCAGTTAACCGTGCAAATCCTAATAAGCACAAGGGGTATGATTTATAGCTCTAACCTCTGTATAGAAATTGCACAGAATATGTCTGAAGTGAAAGCAGGTTTCTCGTGTTATCAAGACAGAGGATGGCGATGATCGTTACAACAACAAAGCGCAGGTGATTGTGTTCGTGTGTAACTTGGCTCATTATGTACTAGGTAATATAATGTGACAGTCCAAAGGAAATCGAAGAAGTTACTGCAAACTGTGGTACGTGCTCTTGATAACGTTATCGATCTAAACTTCTATCCATTACCAAATGCAAAAGTAACAAACCATAAGTATCGTTCTATCGGACTTGGTGTCAGTGGTTACCACCACATGCTTGCAAAGAACCATATTATGTGGGAAAGCGAAGAACACTTGAAGTTTGTAGATGAAGTATTTGAAAATAGTGCATATGCATCGATTAAGGCAAGTAATGCGTTAGCCAAGGAACGTGGAAGCTATCAATTCTTTGAAGGCTCTGAGTGGCAGACAGGTGCGTACTTCGACCAACGTGGGTATGAATCTGCACGTTGGAAAGAACTAAAGGAAGAAGTACATGCAACAGGTATGCGTAATGCATATGTATTAGCAGTCGCTCCAACAAGTTCTACATCAAATCTTAATCGGTACTTCAGCAGGACTTGACCCTGTTATGAATCGTTTCTTCTTAGAAGAAAAGAAGGGTTCTATCTTGCCAAGAACTGCACCAGAATTATCTGCAGATACGTATTGGTACTACAAGACAGCACATACAATTGACCAGACTTGGTCAGTTAGAGCTGCTGGTATCCGTCAGCGCCATATCGACCAAGCACAGAGCTTTAACTTATGGATTACAAATGACTATAAGATGAGTCAGTTATTACAGTTATATGTGCTAGCATATGATTGTGGAGTTAAGACTATCTACTACACACGTTCTAAGGCATTAGATCCTGAGGATTGTGAAAGTTGTTCCGCATAGGAGGTAGAAACATGCAGACAGATCAGATTAATCGTAAACCGTTATTCAACCCTGAGGGTGATATTGATGTACGTAATCGTCGTCTTATCAACTTCAATACAACAAATATCAATGACTTCAATAATATGAAGTATAACTGGTATCTGATTGGTACCGTCAGGCAATGAATAACTTCTGGGTTCCAGAAGAAATCAACTTGAACCAAGACAAGTCAGACTATCCGCGTCTTAGCTTGGCAGAGAAGACAGCGTACGATAAGATTTTGAGTTTCTTAGTTTACTTGGATTCTCTACAATCTGCTAACTTACCAAACATTTCTCAGTACATTACTGCAAATGAAGTTAACTTATGTTTGTCTATCCAGACATTCCAAGAGTGCATTCACTCACAGTCTTACAGTTACATGCTAGACTCCATTTGTTCTCCTGAACAGAGAAATGATATCCTCTATCAGTGGAAGACAGATGAGCACTTATTAAAGAGAAATGAATTCATTGGTGAACTCTATAATGAGTTCGTTGCCAAGCAAGATAAACAATCTTTCTTGAGAGTTTGTATTGCAAACTTTATTCTAGAGGGTGTTTACTTCTATTCTGGATTTATGTTCTTCTATAACCTTGCAAGAAATGGCAAGATGCCAGGAAGTGTACAGGAAATTCGTTACATTAACCGTGATGAATCAACACACTTATGGTTATTCCGTAATATATTAGTTGAACTACAGAAGGAAGAGCCAGAATTATTTACACCAGAAAATATTCAGATGATTCGCGATATGATGAATACAGGTGTTGAACAAGAAATTGCATGGGGACACTATGTAATTGGTGATGAAATTTCAGGCTTTAAATAAGCAGATGGTTACCGATTATACAGTATCTTGGTAATACACGTTTTGCGACATTAGGTTTTGGTAATCTGTATGAAGAATATGCTGAGGAACCAGAATCCATGAAGTGGGTAAAACAATACTCAGACGCAAACATGGTAAAGACTGATTTCTTTGAAGCTAGACCATCCGCATATGCTAAGAGTGGTGCAATTGAAGATGACCTATAAGGTCATCTTTTTCTTTTGATGGGCTATAGTGAGCATGGTGGTGTGTGGTATAATAAGAACATATTTGAAAGGGGGATATGTTTAATGTCAGCCTATAACTTATCATCATTGTGGGACAAGTTTTTAACTTTCAGTACGACAGTTATCGATATAGTAGTAATTTGGATGATTATCTTAGCTGCACTACGTATTGTTCGTGGTAAGAGCAGCACCATGCAGATATTTAAAGGTATTATCTTTGTCATCATCGTAGATGTACTTGCAAAGGTCATGAATCTTAAGACTTTGCAGTTTTTAACAAACATGTTTATTAACTGAGGGATTTTTAGCAGTTATTATTATCTTCCAGCCAGAAATCCGTACGATTTTGGAAAAGACTAGGTAAGAGTAGTTTCTTCTCTAGAATGAGTTCACTCAGTGGTAATGAAAAGGAAAAACTGGTAGACAATATTGTGACTGCAGTACGTTTATTAAGTGCAGACCAAACTGGTGCTTTAATCTCCATTGAGAAATCTCATCCTCTGGATGACTTTATTGCGACTGGTACGCGTTTGAATTCTGATGTGACTGCAGAACTTTTTAACTTCCATCTTTGTTACTTCGACGCCACTGCATGATGGAGCGGTGATTATTCAGGGTGATAGGATTGCGTGTGCAAGTGCATACTTCCCTCCAACAACAGCGGATATTCCATCACGCTATGGTTCAAGACACCGTGCCGCAATTGGTATTAGTGAAATTACAGATGCGATTACAATTGTAGTTTCAGAAGAAACAGGAAATGTATCAATTGCAGAAGGTGGTAAGTTAACTGCAGTTAATGAACAACAATTACGTAAATATCTAACGCACATCATCGTAGGTCAAACTGATGAAAATAGTGAAGATGACGATGATGAAACAATTATTGAAGCTGATGTGCATGAACTCCAAACAAAGATGGATGATACCCCTGGCTGCTAATGAAGAAACTATTCTTGAAACAGGTAAGATTACTGCAGAGGAAGTTATTCCTGCTGAGCAAAATAGTAAACATGCATTACAGGATGTACATGAAGCAGCGGATGCGGCAGCGAAAGCTGCGTCGATAAAACTTCCACATAAGAAGAAGCGTCCAACGCCAAGTTATCCAACACATAACAAAGCGAATTATAAAAAACCAGATACCTCTGATCATAAGCAAGGAGGTGAACGATAATGGCAAATAAGAAAAAAACACCATATGGATCATAATAAGCTTGAACTTGCAAAACATCTTGCAAATCAATCAAAGCGTATATCAAGTCAATATGATCGATTTGTACAGAAGATTATCCATTTCATTCACTATGCTTCTACAGGGATTGACCGTGTATTGTTTAATGCAAAATATGCAAAAGTTGTATCGTTGATATTAGCGGCACTGTTATATGTTGTTGTAAACTACAACGATATTACATCGCTATATCAGACATCACTCAAGACAAGTCGTACCGTTCAAAACGTTGCAGTATATGTGCAATATGATACACAAGAGTATGAAATATCAGGAATCCCAACAACAACTGATGTTACGATTACAGGTGATGCGACAAGTGTTACTGCTGCAAGTACCATAAATGGCAAGGTTGTCGCAGACCTAACAAACTTAACAGAGGGAACACATGCAGTAACATTGATTGCGGAGGGATTCGGAGATTCTGTTAGTACAATCGTTAACCCATCGAATGCGGTTGTAACAATCAAGAAAAAAGTTACACAACAGTTCTCGCTATCTTATGATATTATTCATCGCGATAAGATGGATGGTATTTATAACGTAGGTACTCCTCAGTTTGCGTCTTCTGTCGTAGATGTACGTGCTTCACAGGATACATTAAATCAGATTGCCTTTGTAAAGGCACTTATCGACGTATCCAATCAAACTGCGGATTTTGAACAAGATGCAAAACTTGTTGCCTACGATGCGAATGGTCAAATTGTAAATGTAGATATTGAACCTCAAACCATGCATGTATATGTACCAGTTACTTCACCTAACAAGACAGTTCCGATTGAAGTAAAGATTAAGGGTACACCTGGTGATAATCAGGCAGTCGCTTCAGCTGTGGCTGATAAACAGACTGTTACAATCTATGGTACAGAAAGTGCATTACTTGATATTGAGAAAGTTACAGTTGAAGTCGATGTTTCAAATCTTACAAAAGATACAACAGTATCACAGGATATTACACTTCCTACAGGTATTACGTCATCAACAGTTTCTACTGTTAGTGTTGATGTAAAACTTGGTGCAGCTACAACAAGAACAATCACATCAGTTCCAATCAATTACAAGAACAATGTGCATAACTACAAAGCTACACAAGAAGATAGTATTACCACAATGGATGTAGAGGTATTTGGTACGCAAGATAATATCAGTAAGATTACAGCAAACGATATTTATCTATATATCGATATGTCGACAGCAGAGCCTGGACAACATGAGTTCGAAGTGATGGTGGAACAACCATCAACAGGGCTTGTAAAGTACAATCTAAAAAACAATAAACTTACACTCACAGTTTTAGGTGATCAAAATACCCAACAGAAAGAGGGAGAATAGCGTATGGGACGATATTTCGGCACGGATGGTATCCGTGGAAAAGCAAATGAAGTATTAACAGCAGAGAGAGCCTTCCAGGTTGGAAGATACCTGGGATACTATTTCAGCAAAGAAGGAAAAAATAAAATTGTTATCGGTAAGGATACAAGACTTTCTAGCGATATGTTTGAAAATGCATTAGCAGCAGGTATTACGTCTGAAGGTTGTGATGCATATCTAGCAGGGATACTGTCCAACACCAATGATTTGCCTTTTTGACAAAGGAGAACGGATTTGCGTGTGGTGCAATGATTTCTGCTAGTCATAATCCTTTCTACGATAATGGTATTAAAGTATTCTCGAATGATGGTTTCAAGTTATCTAGTGATATTGAAGGCCTCATTGAAGACTATATTGATGGTAAAGTTACAATTCCATATCGTACAGATAGTGAAATTGGTAAGGTTATCGCATATCCACAAGGAATTGAAATTTACTTAGATTGGATTGTAAAAGAATATCCATTAGATTTGAGTGGATGGAAGATTGCGATTGATTGTGCAAACGGTTCTTCATCATTTACAGCTAAGAAGGCACTTGAAAGATTAGGTGCTGAAGTAACAGCTTTCCATGATGAACCAAAATGGCATTAACATCAATACAAAGTGTGGCTCTACACATCCTGAATTATTCTGTGAAGAGATGAAGAAGGGTAACTATACTGTTGGTTTAACGTTTGACGGTGATGCGGATCGTCAGATTATGGTTCGTCCAGATGGTGAACTCGTTAATGGTGACTTTATGTTATATATCGTTGGTAAATACCTACGCGATCTAAATAAGTTAACAAATAACACAATTGTTACAACAGTTATGGCAAATCTTGGTCTATATAAGGCTATGGAACGTGAAGGTATCCAGGTTGAAAAGACACAGGTAGGAGATAAGTATGTCTCTGAAGTCATGTTCCGCGATAACTATGTTATCGGTGGTGAACAGAGTGGACATATCATCCTCAAGGAACATGCCACAACAGGTGATGGTTTATTAACGGCTCTTTCTGTGCTTGAAGTTATGAAGAATACTGGTAAGGGTATTATCGAGCTTTGTGATGGACTTAAGATTTATCCACAGTTACTAGTAAATGTGAAGGTGACTGATAAGACACTTGTAATGGATGATAAAGAAGTTCAAAAATCAATCGATGAAGTAAATGAAGAACTCAATGGTAATGGTCGTATCCTTGTTCGTCCAAGTGGAACAGAACCATTATTACGCGTAATGGCTGAAGCTGAGACAGATGAAATCTGTGAACGTCTAGTAGGGAAGGTTGCAGATATTATCCGTAGAAAATACGGTGCTTAATAAGGAGTACATATGAAACAATATGATTATCTAGTTGTAGGTGCTGGATTATTTGGTGCGGTATTTGCCCAACAGGCAAAAGAAAAGGGCAAGAAAGTTCTTGTCATTGATAAGCGACCTCATATTGCTGGTAATATCTACACAAAAAAGGTAGAAGGCATTGATGTACATGAGTATGGCGCACATATTTTCCATACAAATGATAGAGATGTTTGGAAGTACGTTACGAAATTTATCGAATTTAATCGTTTTACAAATTCGCCAGTCGCCAATTACCATGGGAGTTATATTCTTTGCCATTTAACATGTACACATTTAATAAAAATGTGAGTGTTGTAACACCGGAAGAAGCAATCAACAAAATCGAAGAACAGAAGAAAGCCGCAAATATTACAACAGCGACAAATCTTGAAGAACAGGCAATCTCACTTGTTGGAACAGATATCTACGAAAAACTAATCAAGGGATATACAGAAAAACAATGGGGAAGACCTTGTAATGAACTTCCAGCATTTATCATTAAACGGTTACCAGTACGCCTAACGTTTGATAATAACTATTTTAATGCGCTCTATCAAGGTATCCCTGTTGGTGGCTATACAAAAGCTAGTTGAAAAACCTGCTTGCAGGTATTGAAGTGCAGCTCAATGTTGACTATCTTGAAGCGAAAGAAGAGTATGACATGCTTGCGGAAAAAGTAGTTTATACTGGACCAATCGATGCTTATTTTGATTATCGCTTAGGTACATTAGAATATCGTTCTGTTCGTTTTTGAAAATGAACTCTAGATATTCCAATTTCCAGGGAAAATGCAGCTGTAAACTATACAGACCGTGAAACACCTTGGACACGTATTATTGAGCACAAAGTGGTTTACATTTTGGAAAAAGATGAAGAAGGCAATGATTTGCCAAAGACTGTCATTAGTCGTGAATATAGTTCTGAATGGAAACAGGGTGATGATCCATATTATCCAGTCAATGACGAAAAGAATACTGCTTTATATGAACAGTATAAGGAACTTGCCTCACACGAAACAAATATTCTTTTTTGGTGGTCGTTTGGGTGAGTATAAGTACTATGATATGGATAAGGTGATTGCGTCTGCACTAGAAAAGTCTCAAAGGAAATTTAAAAGTCAGAGAATCTGGCTTTTCTACGTTTTAGGGCAAAAATAGCAGTGTTTTTAAATAAAAGAGAATACAATGAAAACAATGGAAATACAAAAGGAGCTAATGATGTCATATACAGGATACGTAGGAACGTATACATCCGAGTGAAGGTATTTATGCGTTCACGTATGAAGAACATAAGATAAAAAGACGTCCGTTTATTTACAAAAAGTAGTGTAATCCAAAAATATTTAGCATGGATGAATGATTATATTGTAGCCGTATGTGATTTTGAGGAAGGCTCTGGTGTAGCTGTCTTTGATTTGAGCGGTCATGAAATTGATCATATCGTTTATGAAGCATTTACATCCTGCTACGTTGGTGTAAAAGATAACTTAATCTTTACGGCTCACTTTCACAGTGGAGATGTAACACTTTTTACGCTTTGATAATAACAAGTTAGAACTGGTTGAAAGAACACATATCAAAAGAAAAAGGCCGGATGTCATCAGGTTATTCCATACAAGGATCAATATCTTGTGCCATGTCTCTTTATGGATCAGATAAAGATTCTTGATAAAAATTTTAAGGTTATAGATGAAATTCAATTTGAAGAAGGTTCTGGACCTAGACATGCGGTATTCTCGGATGATGAGAAATACCTATATGTGGTAGGTGAGTTAAGTAATCTTCTATATGTTGTAGACATGCATGCAAAGAAAGTTATAAATACAATAGAACTATTGGAAAATGGTCTTTCACATGTGAAAGACACTGCCGCAATACGTAAGAAGGATGATTATTTATATGTATCAACACGCACACAGGATGTGATCACTGTATTACATGTATCTGGAAAAGATGTTGAACGTATTCAAGTGACATCATGTGCTGGTAAGCATCCACGTGATTTTGTGATTGTGGATGACGATATCATCGTCGCAAATCGTTTTTCAGATTCATTAAGCGTATTACCAATTGAACATGCATACATACAAGATGCGGTATCTACAGTAACAATTCCAGAAGGTGTTTCTATTATTATGAGGAGAAATGAACATGAGTAATATAGGTGTAATTGGACTAGGGGGTCATGGGAAAGAATATTGCCTTAAATATGCTAAACCATGGTTACAAAGTAAGTGGATATAACCGTTCTTTCGAACGTACAAAAGTATTAATTGATGAAAATATCCCTGGATTTAGTGGGTTTGAAAAATTAGAGGATTTTGTAAGTTCTCTTGAAAAGCCACGTCGTGTATTTTTAATGGTACCAGCTGGTCAACCGGTTGATGATGTTTTAGTACAACTTGCGATCTATTAGATGAAGGAGACATCATCATGGATGGTGGTAACTCTTACTTTGAGAGATACAAATCGTCGTCACAAGCAGATGGCTAGTCATGGATTGAAGTACTTTGGTGTTGGTGTATCTGGTGGTGAAGAAGGTGCTTTAAAAGGCCCAAGTATCATGCCATCTGGAGATAAAGATGCTTACGCTTCGATAGGAAAGATATTGGAAGATATCTCTGCGAAGAAAGATGGTGAACCATGTTGCACATATATTGGACCAGAAGGAAGTGGTCACTATGTAAAGATGGTACATAATGGAATTGAATATGCAGATATGCAGTTACTTGCGGAAACATATTTAATTCTAAAGTACACCGCAGGTTATACAAACAGTGAAATTGCGGATGTATTAGAACAGTGGAACCAAGGAGATGTGCAAAGCTATCTCGTTGATATTACAGTAACTGTATTACGAGAAAAAGATTCAGTTACAGAACATGACCTAGTAGATGTGATTTTTAGATGTGGCGGGAAATAGTGTACAGGCCGTTGGACAAGTATTGAAGCACTTCGACAAGAATTTAATGCGTCTTTATTAACAGCAGCGTATCAAGCACGTATTATGTCTAACCAACTTGTATTACGTGATGCATACCGCAAGGAAAGTACAATTCATAAGAATAATATTGATATTGAAAAAGTACATCAAGCATATAAATTAGCAAAGACAGTTGCCTTTGCACAGGGATTCAATTCTATATCGTGATGCGTCTAATAAGTATAGTTGGATTTAAATCTTAAGCAGATAGCGGCTATTTTTAGAGCAGGATGTATTATCCAAGCAAAGTTATTGCAGGATATCATGCATGCATATGATGATGGCGCAGATGATTTACTTTCTATATCCAGTATTCAAGAATGAAGTATTTGAAAATACTCCAGCATTAAAAGAAATTATTGTTCAATCCATTGATTTACCATTACCAGTATTTACCGCAGCACTTACATACATCAATCAATTATCTAGTGTATGTTTAGGTGCAAATATTATTCAGGGCCAACGTGATTTCTTTGGAGCACATACATATCAAAGAGTTGATCGAGAAGGCTTTGAACACCATCAGTGGGGCAGTCATGAATAAGTTAACACTTACAATATTTGGTGGGACAGGAGACTTAACATATCGTAAGCTTCTACCTGCTATGTATAATCTATTTATCAAAAATCAGCTTCCTGAAGATTTCTTAATTACTCCAATTGGACGACGTGATTATACAGATGCGGATTATCAAGGGATTATTAAACCTTGGATTAGCGAGTTCGCCCAAGCGAAGGTAAAAGATGAACAATTACAAGCATTCTTTGAACATATCCATTACTTCCGCATGGATTTTACAGATAAGGCTCAATACCAGTTATTAGACCAATACTACGAAGATACATCCAACTGAGAATCATGTAGTGTATTATGCGGTAGCACCGATCTCTTTGAAGGAATTACAGATGGTGTTTCTACAATGAAAAACATGCATGAACCAAAGATTGTATTAGAGAAACCATTTGGCGCAAGTTTAGAACTTGCGAAATTCCTAAGCAAGAAATTAGAGAATTTATTTGGTAGTAATCATATTTATCGTATCGACCATTATCTTGGAAAAGAGATGGTTCGTAACATTCTAACGATTCGAGATGCGAATTTATTATTTAAGAATGTTTGGAACAAAGATAATATCGATTATGTAGAGATTTCCGCACTAGAAGAAGTGGGTTGGAAACAAGAGGAACTACTACGATCATGCAGGTGCTCTCAAGGATATGGTTCAAAACCACTTATTACAAATTATGAGTATCGTAGCAGTAGATGATCCTACTGGTAATATGAATGAACAACAACTTGAAGTTCTAAAACAACTACGTCCAGTCAATGAACTAAAGATTCAAGACACACTATTGATGGGGCAGTATGAAGGATATAGAGAAGAACTGGACATGTGGACCCTGCATCTACGTACGAAACATTTGCGGGATTAAAACTGTTTATTGATAATGAACGTTGGCAAGGTGTTCCATTCTATATCCGTACGGGTAAGAAAATGGCTCGTCGTGAAATTGAAGTAAAGATCACATTCAAAAGACAGCGCGAAGATGTAGATCCGAAATGTACTAGTCATCAAGATTCAGCCAACAGAAGGCGTATATCTCTGAATTCAATATCAAGACACCAGGTGAAGATAGTATTACAAAAAGCGCAAATGGACTTCTGCCAAAACTGTAATTTAATCTTTAAGTTAAATACACCAGAAGCGTATGAAAGAATGTTGCATGCGTGCATGATAGGTGATAACTCATGGTTTACCAAGTGGGAGATGATTGAATATAGCTGAGGAATATATCGATGCCTTAAAGCAGATGTATTCTGATGCAAATCTTCCAGTCTATACATATCCGCAAGGCAGCATAGAACCGAAGAACTTTCTCAGTTATATCATAAAGATTTTTGAACAATGGAACTAGCCTCATGTAATACAGGGCTTTTTACATGCTATAATTGGGAAAAGTGTGATATGGCTATGGTAGAAAATAAAATCGAAAAATTATGCTTGGAGATGGTGTTTGGTTGGGAGATATAGTTGATAAAAGAAAAGATATTGAGGGAGAGGAACATGAAATTAAATCTGGTATAAAAGCTATTATCTCCTGGTACTAAAGTCTACATTGCTCCACACCAGTGAGGGAGATGGTGGGGACAATCTTGTTGTTTTAGGAAACCCAGACATAGAATGGTTTAATTGGATGTATCATTAAAAGAGAACAGATTTGTAATTGGCGATTGATCTATCCATCTAGAGTTTTGGATAGGATGAATTGTTCAAAATATCATTGGTGGGGAAATGATGATGACTGGAAAGAATGTATGAAAGTTACCCAAGAGATGTAAAAAGAAATTCTCACATAATACTAAAATACTTAAGAATGAAACGATAGAAAAATTTTTATTAAATATAGATAATATAAATGTGACACCTGAAGGCGCAATTAGAATAAAAGAGTTTAAATTTAAATCTAGAAGATGTTGTTGAGTATTGTAATAATAAAATAAGTGATAGAAATTGCAAGATATCTAGAGAAGGAAAAATTGGATCTGTGTTACTGATGATATTAAAAATTTTAGTCAATGCATGTAGTTATATGATAGTTTCTGCAGCTATAAAAAATTAAAATGAATAACAAAAAGCGGGATGATTTTCATCTCGCTTTATCTGTTATTACTTGGATACTTGTTCGCCAGCGATTCTACCGAATACTGTAATATCAGCGATAGCGTCAGAACCCTAGACGGTTTGTACCATGGATACCACCAGTAACCTCAGCAGCGTATAGACCAGAGATAGCCTTGCCATCCTTGTCTGGAATACTTGAGCGTTCGTGTTGATTACAACACCACCATAGTGTGGTGAACAGAGTGGTTTGAGAGACTCATGATGTAGTATGGACCTTCACCGAGGCAACTAACTTCACCACGCTTGTTGAATTCTAAGTCCTTACCATCAGCAGCGTATTGGTTGTAGTCTGCGATAGTCTTCTTTTAATGTTTCAGCGTCAATACCGAAGAAGCCAGCTACTTCAATTGTATCGGCCTTCACTAAGTGCTTTTCCTTGATAGAGTCTTTCGTACTCTTCGGGGTGAGCTTCATAACACCAGATGCTACCATAGAAGCTTCATCCCAGAACATGTGAAACGCCACCAGTCTGCCTCTGTAACATTTAGAGATAACGTCACGACGTTCTAGTTCTTCAACGAAACGCTTACCTTCCTGTTAACAAGAGTTGATCACGCAGCTAAACGTACGTCACGCGACATATAATAATGTACCAGATGTGATGTCGCATGTTGGATATCATGTCTGGATGTAGATAGGAGTCAACTGTAGCTGCGCCAATCTTTTTCCAGCCATTACAATACCATCACCAGTACTTCCTGGAGAACATGTGAGATAGGATCTTTTTCGATCCATTTCTGGATTGTATTTCTTACGCATTTTCAATATTAGAACGAAACCACCAGTTGCAAGAACAACACCCTTAGAAGCTGTGAATGTTGCATCACCATCTTTTTGTTGTTGCCTTAACGCCAGTAACCTTCTTGTCTGTTTCTACTAATTCAGTAGCCTTTGTGTTTTGTAATACTGTGATACCTAATTCGTCAGTATGACTTTACTTCTGGATGATTTCAACACCAGATTCGTTGTAGGTGCAAGGAACGCATTGCGCTGTGTCCACCGAGAACATCATCTTGTCTTCGAAGTCAACCTTGATGTCGTCACGTAACCATTCAGCAGCGCTTAAAGCGTTGTCAGCTAAACTCTAACGAGTTCAGGATTAGCCTTGTGGTCGCCACCCCTTCATAACATCTTCACAGAACTTATCAGCACTATCTTCGATGCCTTCCTTTTTGTTGTAACCAGTTACAGGTGCTGCCATTTCACCACCAGATAACGCTGTGTTACCACCAATCGCTGCCATCTTTTCGACAGCAACAACTTGGATGCACGCGTTTTCGGCTGCAGTAATGGCGGCAGTAAGACCAGCTCCACCAGCGCCCAACAACTACTACATCGTAGTCTGTCTTTACATCTCTTTTGTTTCTGCTGTAGAACCTATCAGATTTAGAGCAGCCGGCAAAGGATAAAACCATTGTTAAAGCTAAAGCCGGAATCAATACTTTTTCATATTTACTCTTTTTCCTCCTATAGATATACATGATAGTTTTGTCACTAGTAAAAAGTAAAGAGATATTATACCGCTTACATCACTTTTTAGCTGAAAATTCAAATATCAACTTGCAATGATTTTTCGTGAAAGTACATATGAAAACGTATGTAAAGCATAATAAAAACCCACAAAGCGTGAGTTTTATTAGTGCACCAGACAAGACTTGAACTTTGCATGGTTGCCTCATGCGCCCTCAAGCTGTACGTGTTCTGCCGATTCACACTCGGTGCATCGCTCAAATATTATAACAACCTCCACTCTATCGTCAATGAAAACATCTGTATTTTAAGTGGGTTTGGGTTGTAATTTATGGCCATAAAAATATATAATTTATCCGCATATGCTTAAAAGAAGGTGACGAGAAGATGGATTATCAAAAAGATTATTAACATTGCTGTATTGCTCACGTTGATGCTGGAAAATCAACGCTAGTAGACGCATTCCTCAAACAGAGTCATGTATGAAGATAACGAGAAAGTTGTAGACTGCATTATGGACTCCAACGATCTCGAGGCGTGAAAGAGGATTACTATTTATTCCAAGAACTGCTCTGTAACATACAGAGACTACAAGATTAATATCGTTGATACACTCTAGTCACGCTGACTTCTCTCCGAAGTTGAGCGTATTATCAAAACAATTGATACGGTTATCTTGTTAGTAGACTCAGCAGAAGGACCAATGCCACGAGACACGTTTTGTGTTGCAGAAGTCATTAGAAGCAGGTTTACGTCCTATCTTATTAATCAATAAGATGGATAAACAAGATGCTCGCGCTAACGAAGTTATCGATGAAGTATATGAATTATTCCTCGAACTAAACGCAACAGATGATCAGTTAGACTTCCCAATCCTATTTGGTAAGGCTAGAGAGGGTATTGTTTATTATGAGCAGGATGGTACGAATGAAGATATCGTTCCACTATTTGAACAATTATCCATCATACACAAAGCTTATCCAAACTTGATTGATGAACCAGATGCAGATGCAAATCAGTGCACTCATGTATGACGATTATATTGGCCGTTTAGGTATTGGACGTGTATATAAGGGTACATTAAAGGCTGCGACATCATATACAGTATGTAATGCGGATGGTAGTGCACACCAAGGAAAGACAAATCAGATCTTTATCTACAAGGGATTAAGTCGTGTTCAGTTGACGAAATTCGGTGTGGTGAAATCTGTACTTGATTTCTGGTATCCCCTGATATTAATTATCGGTACATCTGTCCTCAAAAGGATCTACGATCAATGCCAATGTTAAAGATTGAGAACCAACACTTTCCATGAACTTCATGGTTAATGACTCTCCATTTGCTGGACAAGTTGGTAAGTTTGTAACTTACATAATATTCGTGAACGTTTAGATAAAGAACTTGAAGTAAACGTTGGTTTAAAGGTTGAAGATACAGATTCTACAGATACATTCAAGGTATCTGGTCGTGGTGAATTACATAACAATCTTACTAGAACAGATGCGTCGTGAGCTTTGATTGCAGTATCACGTCCTGAGGTTATCATGAAGAAGATTGATGGTGTTACATGTGAACCTATCCAGAAGAAGTTGTAATTGATGTTCCTACAGAATATTCTGGTTCTGTTATCGCCCTCAATGTACGTAAGTGGGTGTCCTTTTCTGACATGGAAGAAATTGGTACATATACACGTATCACTTATAAGTGTCCTACACGTGGATTAATCGGATTTAGATCAGGCTTCATCAATATGACACATGGTGGAAGGTACTATGGTGCAGCGTTTAGATGGCTATGAACCATTCTAAAGGGTGAGAAATTCCACAGCGTGAAAAATGGTGCTCTCATTTCTACGGAAACAGGTAGTGCTATGACATACGCTCTTGGAATATTCAAGAACGTGGTCAGTTATTCATCGGCGCCACAGACACCCTGTCTATGAAAGACATGATTATCGGTGTATCCGCAAAAGAATATGGTCTGGGTGTTAATCAATCAAAAACAAGAAAGATGACAGCTGTTCGTTTCCACTGGTAACGATGAAGCGATGAAGCTGTTCCACCACGTATTATGTCTTTAGAAGCTGCGATTGAATTTTATCAATGATGATGAACTCGTAGAAAATCACGCCAGAAGATATTCGCTTATTCAGCAAGAAAGTATCTAACAGAAATCGATCGTAGAAGACACGCCTCGTGACATTGGAAAGTGGATCTGAAATGTAATTAGTTTTATCCTGTTAACATCGAAAGATAGCATGTCTTTCAGAGGTCGCGAAGATGAGAAATAGAAGAATTAATTGAAGGAGTTGAAAAGCAGCACTGAACGGAATAAGAATATACAAAGAACGGATACAGTCCTGTCACCTAGTAGATGCTGGCGCAAAATCTGTGTTGGGCAGGCTCCAGGGGTCACATGTAGAAAAATCTGGAATCCCTTTCGATGATCGATCTGGTATTCGTTGCGTAAGTGGATGGGTATTGATGATAAAGAATTCTATAGCAAGGATGGTCATGCATCTTACCAATGGACTTCTATTATCCGTAAGAAGCAAAAACAGGTGATTTACGCACGGCAAGTTCATTGCGCAAGAATATCATGAGAAGTATGAAGCTAATGCAGAGAAATATTGAATTGACGTTGTTGGTTGGAAAGTATTCTATCGATTATTATCTTGGCAGCGAGAAAAAGAAGAATTTAACGGAAACAGTAGAAAGGCTATCGAGAACATCTACTCAAAGTATTTTCCACTGTTCATCCAGAGTCCACTCAACTTTTTCGATGGCTTGGTAAAAATCACTGGTTTTGAAAGAGAGCGTAGATAGAACTTGCAAAAACGAGTTCGTCAAATTTTAGTGGTTGCTTGCAGATGCTGCGGTTTTTCTGTGCTACAAACATATATAAAAATAGAGTATAAAATGATGAGGCAGCCTTTAAAGGTGTGTATAATATTTATCATAAAAGTTGAGACAGAGGCTGACGAATCTGACAGGAGATATTGAAATGAAATGTGCAATTTTATGGCGGATGGAGTTTGAGACCTGTGAGGGACTGATAACAGCTGATTTATTACGTCGTGCAGGATTGTACCATTGATAACGAGTTTCAATGAATGAGACACTGCAACCAGTTACAACATCTCATCAAGTGAAGATTCAGGCTGATAAACTGTTTAGCGAGTTTCAAAATGAACAGATATATGATGTTATGATTTTCCCAGGTGGAGAAAATTAGGTACTGCAAAAATCTCGAAAATAATCAGAAAACTCGTTGATTTATGTGAAGTACGCACTTTAAAAGCAGGAAAGAAGTTATCCTTGCGCAATCTGTGCAGCTCCATCAATTTTAGGCCATCGTGGTTTATGTAAAAGATAGAAAGTATACTTGTTATCCATCTTGATGAACCAAGCACTCAATGGTGAATACCAAGCAAGCATTGGTTGTCAAAGATGGTAAACAGTACTAGTGCCCGGGGTATGGGTTGCATGACTGATTTGGGCATTAGTCGTTGGAAACGTCTGTGGTGTAAACAGACATTAGAAAACGTAAAGAATGGGATTCAATATGAACGCTCATTCTTTACAACAATAAAAGGAGTGCGAGAATATGGGCGCAGCAGAAAGATTAGTACGTTATTACCCAAGATTGATACACAATCGGATACTGCAAACAGACATTGTTGAAAACACCTTCCTCGAAAAGAAACAATTTGATTTAGCAAATCTTCTCGTTGGAGGAATTAAAAGAATGGATTACAAAGATGTAATCGGTTGATTGAACATTGTTATGTATACGCAAAAGTTACCATCAAACCACAGACAAAGTGGTTGATACAGTAGGCTTTATTGCACTACTACGGATACAGCTCCTGATTTTCTAGTGGCACCAATGCCACCCACGTGTCTCATCGAAAACTTTGATGGTAAATTATTGGCTTGCCTTTAAATCCAGAGGTAACGTAGTCGATGGAACGCTTCCCATGGATGACAGAGAAATTCAAGGGTGAGCGTTTTATGGTAAACAGATGTACTACATTGCTTCGTGCAGATGATGAGGCTGGTGTACATCCATTGTGGAAAAGCTCTTTGTATACTTGCATGAACATCCAGAAGTAAAAGCACGGTGAGATTGCGTGGATTTACACCAGATGAAGAAATTGGTGCGATCACGTTTTCTTTGATGTAAAGAAGTTTGGTCGCCTGGAGTTTGCATGCTACGATGGATGGTGGACTACGGTACGTGAATTATCGGACGAACCTTAACTGATACGGCATCTGCGGTATTACATTTCAAGGGACGTTCCATTCACCGGGTTCCGCAAAGAATCGTACGCGATTAATGCTGGCAAAGCTTGCATGTGAATGTCTGAGCAATGATGCCTGCACATGCAGTACCTGAACACACACAGAGTTATGGGAAGGTTTTATCATCTCTCATGATATGAAGAGGTGACTGTAGAAAATGCAGAGTTTAGAATACATTATCCGATCACGATTTACCGTAAACAGCGAAGAAAGAGCTAATGTTAAAGGCTGCTGAATTTATCTATCACAAACATGTGGTGAAGGTACTGTTACGATTGAAATCAAGGATAGCTATCGTAATATGAAGGAAGTATTGGATAAAAGATCCAACTGCTGTTGTCGATATGAGAGAAGTCCATGGAAGAGTTTGGGCACTGACATTTTTCAAGAGCCAATCCGCGGTGGAACAGATGGTGCACAACTTCCTTTATGGGACCAAGTGTCCTAATATCGGTTGTGGTGGTGGAAACTTCCAGGTCGTTTGAATATTGCGTGATTGATGAGTTAGAATTATCTGTACAAGTAATCTTGAAGATTATTCAGAACGTAGCAGAGGTGTAATATGATTTGTACATGTACGATTAATCCTTCGTTAGATTATTACATGGAGTTTTCAGAACCGCTTGAAGCAGGTAAAACAAATCGTTCTGATTTGGAATACTAGAAGCAGGTGTAGTGCAATAATATTTCTATTGTTTTAGCAACTTAGGGTGTACCATCGTGCATTTGGTTTCCTGGTGGGTTTACCAAAAGATTTTCTATATCGCTTATTAACGAAATATCAAGATATCCGTCCTAACTCTCATATCGATGAAATACACGTATCAATGTGAAAGTGTAATTCACAACCGATACAAAACATGAATGCATGTGGTCCATATATCCAAGATAAAAGGGATTAGGATAATCTTAGCAGGAAAACTAAATACTCTGTATGAAAACGATGTACTAGTATTGGCTGGAAATACACCATCTTATACTGCGTTGAACATATGGTATCTATCTTGGAGTTAGTTACAGGCAGATGGTATCAAGTTATACTTCGATACAGATGCTCAGCTTGTAAAGAGTATGTTATCAACAGCATATTTCTGATTGAAGACAACGAAAGGAAGAAGTAAAGGACTTGATCCTATCCTGTTGAAAAACAAAAATTGATGATATGAGCCCTGCTGCAGAAAAGACCTACATGCACAAGGTGTAGAAATGTCATGGTTTCTAGATATGGATGGGAAATGCGGTACTTGCTTATAAGGAAGCGTGTTTCATGTGTAGATTAGGATCCACAACGATCGTAAATACAGTAGGGAACTGGAGATTCACTTGTGGCAGATTTTGATGGAATATAACCGTTCCAGAAATATCGTTGATAGCTTCGCTTTGGGGCATCTTGCGGTTCTGCGACAGCATACTCTAAGGGTATGGCTACCGTGAAAAAGATTGAATCTCCCCATTCTGTTGAAGTAAGAAAACTAGATTGAGTTTTCTAAAGTTGTGCTATGCTAAAACGCAAAAGAAAAGAGGTATCAAATGATCTTAACATGCTTATTAGCAGTCGTATTACTAGCAGGCTGTTTCCATAAAAACTGAGAGTAAGAAGAATACATCTTCCGACTTACACCAACGATTACAAATAAAGTTCTCTGACTACTCTACAAAGCCGTAGATCTGAAGGGTTATAAGTGGATTCACGAATGATGTTTGCTGAGCTTCCAGTTAATTTCACTTAGGGAATCTTTACGTGTGTCGAAGAGGGTGGAACTGGTATTCTCTAGTCGTGGATACTACAGAATGTGCATGGTGTAATCGTGCGGTTCCTGAGTTAAATGAAGTCGCAAGGGAATTAAATCTAACTATTTATTACGTTGACGCATCACGCAAAGGTTGAAAGAAGACTACAAAAGTTGCTGGAATATATCGATGCCCACTTATTAAGGTGAATTTCTTCTGGTGAAAAAGGCTTCTATGCATTCTGCGGTAATTGGTGTTAAGAATGGTAAGTTAACTGACTTCGCCATGTATCACTCTATTGAGATAGTTTTGAATTATCAAAGGACGTCCAAATAAGCAGTTATCACGATGCACAAAAGCGAGGAATTACTGGATATGTCATATCGCACTGTGCACTAATCAGTCGCCTGACCTAGTGAGTCGAAGGTTTGACCGTGGTTTGAAACGCTTTTCCTTTTGCACAGTGACATCCTACGATTGAAGTGTAGCGAGCGGGTTATGCTACTCTAAAGGTGTCAAAGATGAGCGTATTATGCCGAAAGGTATTAACGGTTGTCGTTCGCTGGCCCATAACGCAGAAGAAAACTGTCAAATATTTCTATGCGAAGAGTTTTGTAAGAATGATGTACTTTACTAAAAGAACATGCAATCATGTGTATCGATTCAGATTTTCGTGGATGATGGTTCAACAGGATGGAAACTGTTAGAGAAATCAAGAGGCTTACACGCAAAAGAGGATAAGCGATGTAAAAGCTCCTCTCATTTTCTCGTAACTTTGGTATGTGATAGCCGCAATCTCATGCAGGTTCTACAACATGCCTCAGGAAACTTATGTGCTGATTATGGATGTCACGATTCTTACAAAGATCGCACCATCGTACTACACGCAGATGATTGATGAAGATTTTTGTAGATGTGTGGTCGAGTTCGCAGCCAGCCAGTACATTGCACGCTTTCTGTGAACCACGTATTCGTTCTTGGTTTGGTGAGTATTCTATAAAATCTTTCGTGTTTCTCACGAGACAAGAAGTAAATGGATGGCGCAGAGAGACTATCGTGTTAGGCGAGTACCACACGCGTTGTGGAGAAAGCTGTTCTTTCCTGTTACAGAAAAGAATCGCGTCTCGAAAGGCGTCTTTAGTTGGGTTGGTTTCCTTCTGAGTCGGTTTGGACATGACAAAATAGCACAAAGCGTAAATATGGTCAATCTGAAAGGTGGTCATTTTGGCGTGTGGAAATATGCATTTGATGGTCTCTAACTGCACACTCTACAGCGCTATTATCCATGTCTGTTTGTGGGAGTGCTGTTTTGTAGTCCCTTTCTACTGAGTGATTATCTTTGTTGTGATTCGTAAAGTTAGTGTTTGGTGACCCTACTCGCTGGTTGGCCATCTCGCTGCATGTATTATCTTACTGTGGCATCTGGACTCACAACCATTAGTCCATTGGGGTGATTGGCCAATATCTCGCGAAGACCTATCTGGAAGTGAAGAATCGTCCAGTATGCTATCGTAAAAAGAAACTGCCGAGAAAGCTTGCGATGCGTTGATGAAACAACTATATGAATCGGATAGTGTCGATTTGAGGATTCAGGAAGTGATTCCAGTTTCATTTTTAATCAGTTCACCAAGTCGATTGTTTATAGCATTTATCGTCGCGAGATAACGAGTGTGTCGGCGAATGTGTGATTTACGACTCTGGCATGGATGAAGAATTATACTATGCAGGAAATATAGGCTGTCGTATCTACGATGGTCGTGGACACCATTATGCCTATCATGCTGCTAGTTGTTACTTCAGATTGCCCGAAAGAAGAATGTCATTTTCGCAATGTGATTGGCTGCATGTTCCCCCAGATAATACGTACAAGTAGATAAGACAATACAATCCTTGCATCTGCAGAAATTATTACCTGGACAGTGCATGTAGATTACACAGAGCCATTGGCTCTATCGGCGAGAGAGAAGTAGGAAAGAACATTTGTTTATTAACACTCTAATTTACAGGAATTAGGAGTTTGGTATAATACTTTTATGAAGAAAGTATGGCGAGTACCGACAGCCGATTAGTGGTAGTCATCGTCACTGTCCTATTGGAGTCACAGGGATGTACCATCCTGTTTTATGGATTCATACAACGTATGGAACACGCAATGCACAGTGCTGGATATTTTAGCACTGATTAGCGCAATCTATATTAATCAATCAGAAGAAACGATCCAGCTCGTATAAGATTGGTTGAGTGATTATTGGTTCTAGCTGCTCAGTGATTGGAGTTCCTCACACTACCTGCCACACGGAAACCGTGGTGCCGAAAAATCTAGCATCGTGGAACCGTACGTGCAACACGTTCCTTTCGTATCTAATCAAATCCTGATGGATCAATCCTTGATGATATCCACGATGAGAGACCTGCGAGCATGTATCTTTCGCGTGCCGATACGGTGGTGGTGGTTTTCCCGTTCATGAACACTACGACTAAGCACCTATTTCAAAGAGTGGTGAAGAATGGTATCCAGTATTTAAAAGAGCTTTCATAGCATAAGCATTTTATCTTCTTGGATATACTTCATTATTAATCAAGGCTGGATGTTAGATGATCGGTTGCGTTACTTGAGGAAAAGGTTCGACAGTCAAAGTTATCGCTTATCTATGATGACTTTGAGCCTTGGATATCCTAATCACTGATAAACAACTCAAAACGTGGAATTGAGAAACCTATCGTTTTAATAAGAGTACGTCGTCTTTAGCAGCTCTTTATGAATAACCGTGGACCACCGTAGATTACGGTGGTGAGATAAATCACGTGTTGCCTTTACCGGGTGGTGTGCCAGATAACCTCAGATTGAATATGTCAGTCGTCATCGTCGTTTTGGTTATTGGAAAGATAGTGCCATCATGATTGAAGGGGATGCGGTGCATGGTCAGCTGCATGTATGTTTTAGGGATGTATACCCACTATGTCAGATGGCACAAATGATAGTGCACGATTTTGCGAACGAATAGTATCGCCTGCGCAGTATGAATATCACTGCAAATGCAAAGGGTTTCCTATCTATCTCATGCTCACGATACTCTACAGATGAAAAGAACCACTGCGTTAAATGTTCATTTAAATATGATTCAGCACTGCAAAGGAATATATCTATATCGATGCACCATACTTAAATCACTAACGGAGTCAAATGAAGACTGCACTGAAGATGGCTGCGAAAGAATGGTGTGTAGATGTGCGTGTATTTTAACTCACATATTCCTGATATAAAAACTTGTATCTAGCTACCGTGCATTATTTTCGAGTTTAATTTTTCAAACGATTGCTAAAATCTGTGAGTGCACACGCTTCAACCATGCGAAAGAATATGGTGGCGGATGACAACTAAAGACTACCCGAATTGTGGGTAGCAGCGAATACAGCAGCTATCGTGGTTACTTCCTACACTTTGAAAATGTGTTGTGTGATGTATGATACCAGATAGCTGTCTACGAGATGAAAGAGAATTTCTTAGAGGCGCTTGCAGTATCACAAAGGTTAGAATTTGAAGATGTACGTGATACTTGCATGGATGGTATAAGTTATTCAGAGCGTGATTCACAAATGTATGTCCACTGGTATAAAGAAGAGGTTATAATGGAAAAGATCGGTTTTAGTATTGGAAGGAGTGGCGGTATCCGTGGGCGTGTATACTCGCAGGTGCCGTAAAGTGGTACAAAGCTTGATAACAATATTACATTTGATTGTGGTGTTGGTATTTCCAGTGGTTTCCAGTATATCTTCTGCCCTCTATTGTGCAAGGCGAAACAAAGATTGCCTGTGAGTTTAGCAACGAAAATACTCTGTCGCACCCAGGTCCTCGTTGGTTTTAAGGCATTGTTAAAAGAAGGAAGTCATTTTCGTGGCATATCAATCGTCTGTTCAACGATGTATTAGAGAAAGACGCCATATGACCAATTCAGCCGTGATGGTCAGGCGGAAATAGTGCAACGTGGGAGTTTGTTATGTGGTAGATGAAGGTGAACAGTATACTATGGTATTGGTGAAATGGATGATGGTATGCTAGTATTGTTAGGTGGTTGTAAGCACTTCCAATCGGTTCCGCGATTGTAAACTATCGTGTGGTAAGAGAGTGCTCGATGGTGGTATTACAAAGATGATTCCTAATTGAACGTGCGCATTGGAACAAGGGTTGTACAGACACTTATCTCATTACACTACAAAAGCCAGGACCTATGTTGCGTAAGCCAGCAGAGGCAAGTTCGATGGAGTCTTAAAATACCGCATATTATCTATCATAAAGTGTCCACAGATGGCAGAAAAGCTACTGTACGTCCGGTCGCTTTACTTCTATCAATCAAGTTGAGATTATCAACTCTTCAAGTTTCGAACGGGGTAAGCAGCGTTACCATATCCTACCATCAAAGAATATCAAGGTAATGACAATCTCGCTATGAGGGTGATGTTGAAAAGACAAAGGCCTTATATGAACTTGGCTATAACGATATGGAGCCAGACGGAAGAAATCTTGAAAGTTCTTAGAGAAGCGTAGAGTCCGGATCTTCGTCGGACTTTTCATTTAGGTATTTTTGATTAATTTGCAGCACTAATACGTTTTCCTTTGGCATATTTTTCTCATCTGACCAACTTGCTAGATATGGTGCGTATTATTACTCGTCATAAGTTAGGTGGAATCAACGATAGCCTTAGCTGCAGTGATTTTGCCCTAAAGTAACACGCAACTGGTTTGTTTTGCGAACTTCTGTGCCTGTAATCGCTGCTTTTGAAACAGGATAACGTAAGAGATAAATCCATATTCTGTTGCGTTTTCTTTGAGCCATTGATAGGGTGTTTGTCCTGTGAGAGAGGCACCACCTTCATATGTAGGGACTTACATCTGCAGCGTAACCTGTCTCGTTGTTCGGATTGTCCAGGGACATCCGCATATAAACTGGCTGGCTAATCTCGCGTTATAGGAATTATAGATATCCTTTAATGTTTGGTAGGATACATGTCCTGTTGACGCAAAGAATGGAACTTTCGTTTTGGATGCTTGCGGCGAGAAGAGCTTCAAAGTTCTTAGCTGCTTCTGCACGTAACTGTAACACCTTGTGATGTGCGGTATTGAAGATCGCGTCTGAAGATGCTTCTGGTGCTGCGTATTCTGGAGTGTAGTATTAGCACACTTCCACATATACTGTGATGGAAGAAGAGTCCGATATCGATATTTCTCGTATTCGGTTCCAATGAACTTATTTGATAATGTGAAAGAATCTTTTGAGTTTGGTGTCACGTTATGCTGAGTACAACAATCATCGATATACGCTTTTCATCATTGATAATCGAATAAAAGAGTAGTGGTGTAATTTTCCCAATATTCTAAATTCTTAAAGAGATTGAGAATTCAGTGTGCGTTCCTTATCCCTTATCCTTGGAGGCGACTTGCAGAAGTAAGAAGTCTTCTGCGGTTAATGCACGATTATCTTTTACAGATGTGTAAAGTTCTAAGTAATCCACGTTCGAGTGTCTTTTTATCAAGTGCATTTTGCAAGTGCCACGAGAGTGGTATCGATTGTCTAAGATTTCTTTGTGAGTCTTTCGTTTCGAGTTTCTTTTGATTTGCGCGTATTGGTATAGCCAAGACCGCTTTGGCTTTGAGTTGGTAATCATGTTTGGTAGTATGAGTGCTGTTACCAGAATACAAAGAACAAATCCCTGCCCGTTCAATCAGAATTTCCAGTGACGAAATACGTGACGTCACGTGCGTTTTCTTGGTCGGATCGATCGTGCCGCTACTGTGCTGTACTCTTTGTGGGATGTTATAGTTTGTCACGTTCACCTCAAAGTTCTTTTTCCATATTGATGAAGTGAGGGGTTGCTTGTACCTACGATAGGTGCTTTTAAGGTTGGATGTGGAATGTTAGAGCGGAATGCATACAACCAATCGGACCAACACATGTTGTATGTGCTGGTTATCGTCGATCGTGAATGAGTGGTAATTTGCGACTAGCGAATTGAACGCGAATCTCGATGGGAACGACCTGTACCAAGTGTGATGTGCACGAGGGACTGTCTTTCTTTTTGACCAATGACTTCGTAGGATAGATGACATTTCTTACCATGTTTTGCGATCAGTGACACTGACGGTATTGGTGCAGCGTATCCTTGGATGGATAATCTTCCAACGTATCACTCTCTCTTGCAGGAATATCAATCGAGGAATGGCGAGGTATTCTTTTCTTGAGTTGGTGTGTCTCGAACAGATTCGGATAGGCGTGAGAAACGCGCTGAGGTCTTCGCAAAACCGCTGGCCACCACTCAGCGGTCGACCTGTAACGATGTGCTGGAACCACAATATACGTTACCTGGTTTTTGATGTTTCTCTTGAGATACTCTTTACACCATGGTTAATAAATCCACGTCGTGAGATCTCATCTTCCATGACAGGAATATTGATTGGCTTTCCGCTACACTGCGAAGACAGTGGTTATCTTCGTATGAGGACGTTAATCATGTTCTCCGCCAGCGCCATAGATTCCACATGGGGGTACGGTAAATCGCGATTTTCGCGGTGGAAGGGCGAATTTCGCCTGTTTCCACTAATACCATTCTGGACGATCTGCAGCAGTTTCGTAGGTACGAAGTGTATTATCTAAAGCGATAGAAGAAAAACCAGCTGGTAGCTATTGATTGGAGAAGAATAATGCGTCTTTTATCAAGGATTTTACCGCACGAAAAGCTTGGATTAGCTGTGAGCTTCTTTTTCAAACTTTCCCACATCTTATCGGGTGACTCGTGCCATGGGAAGGTGGGTCATTAGGATACCTTTAGGTGGGTATGTCCACGGCGCTCTCGCGTTCCACGAACTGCACGAAACGATCATCAACGATAAAACGAGATCGTATTATTTGTTTGAAGACCACACACACACACGCAAGTCACGGTTTTCTTTTTGCCCATTGCACCATACCCTTTTGATGCGTCAACGTGTACAACTTCTGCAGCACCAGCCTCAGCACATGCCATGGTAGCACTCGTGGTCAGGCAAAAGATTGAGGACCACGAGATCTCTTCATTTGGATATTATTTCTTAATTAAATCAGACATCCAATCCCAGTTTACTGGCTCGTTCGGGGAATAGCCTGTCTGTTTAAAACCAGTTGGAGATGCTTGCAGATGTTGGGTCTCTATAATTGATTGTCCCATGACTCTGGAGCCTTCTTGCGATACTCCCCAATGACCCGCCACCTTTATCAGAGCGATGATAGATGGCATCTGTATCTTGCCATGGGTTTGTATTCTGCTTTGGCGCTGATTGCCCGACGGTCTGGACGTCTTAAAACGTGATACCCAACTCACACCGCTCTCAATTTCTCGCTTCATTTCACTGCATCCAAAGCAGGTGTAATCTTTCCATTGATTTTGCTATTCTTGACATGGGATTACCTCTTGCTCGTTATACCCATGCACTACTTGCACGCTCATAGGGAGGGTTTGCAGAAAAGAAAATAATATATTTACATTGTGCTGCAGCCTCATCGAGGGTAGGTCAGTGGTATAATAGAACCCATGAGGAAATAGATTCACTGAAAAATGTTATTTTGAGACCAAAGAAATGAAGTAATGCAGAATGTGGAGTGTGCTGGCGATGATTAGATATAAATAGGTTTAAATGAAAACCAAAAGATGCAGTCTTATCGAAAGAAAAAGTACCTGAGGTATTATTGCGGTGGCAGCCCTGGTAAGACTAGAGTTTTAACACTGCGCATTGTGCATTTGATTGAAGATGAGTGTTTAGCCAACGAAGATTTTGGCGATTACATTTACCAACAAAAGCAGCCAATGAGAATGAAAAGAGCGTGTTCGTATTACGCTAAGCTAGTCAGACAGAGTGCACCATGGGTAAGTACCATTCACTCTCATAATGTGTATTGCGTATTCTCTGCGAGAGATATTATTGCAGATGGGATAATCCACGTAAATTCCTTTACTATTTATCATGGATACAGAAGACCAAAAGTCTGTGACTTTCAAGTGAAGCATACAGGTTCACAAAGGAAATTGATGGACATAACATATTCTTATGGTTCCATGTTCCAGACCACATTGCGTCATAAAACAGCAGATATTGCACCAGAAAGAGCACTTGTTTTAGCTGGTGATTATCCATGCGGATAAAGTAGGCGAGAGATATCGTTCTATGACGATGGCAGTCAAAGAAGATTTATATGGCATTGAGACTTTGATGTCAGGTTTGATTTTATGGACTGTACGCATGTTTGCTACATTTCGTGCAGGAAATCTTAGAAAAGTGGCGAAAGACGTCCACCTCATATCCTTGTCAAGATGAGTTCCAGGACGTCGATAAAAACGATCACTGATCAGGGGAATCAACCAATTAACTGTGTCCAAACACTGCTTGTTGTAGGTGACAGACCAGACAATCTATACATGGCGTGGAGCGGACGTAAAATATCATTATGAGACTTTCGCCAAAGATTATCTCCATACGCTGAGACAATCATTCTGGAGTACGGAAAAGCATCGTTCACTGTTGGAGTGCTCTCAGTACGTGCGAAGGCTCTGTTTGTCGTAAAGGTAGCCGTATCAGTGTCAGATATAAGGAACTATTCTGCATCGTGCTAGCGATGACAGAGATTGCTACTGTTCTGCAGCGAGTGAAGTGAATATCAGGCTGCTTGGATTGCGTGGCAGCTTCTGGTTTACGTCGTGAAGGCAAGAGTTACTTCGTGACGTTGCGATTTTATGTCGTTTCCCGGTTACTCTATCTCGTTCCTGTAGAAAAGCACTGCTTGCAGTGAAAGAATTCCATATCGTATCATCTGGTGGTACGCGTTTCTACCAGGAACGTCAGAGAGTAAAGAGATGCCCTATGTTACTTACGTATGGTAACGACAAAGCAGATGTATCTTTGCTCTACAACGTCACTCCTCAATCGTGCAAAAGCGTGGAATTGGAACAAGACGATGGTTAATTGTGGAAACTGCACGCGCATAGAAATACTCTCCATGTATGAAGCGTGTTGAAGGATGCTTCTCTGTTGGTGGCAAGAAAGATGTTGTCGCTCATGGAGTAGACCGTCAAACATGGTTGAGATCATGGCCGTAAAGCAGTGCAGAATGGTGGAGAGAAGTCCGTCTTCAGCATTTGTTTCAGATCATTGAAGAGAGAAAGTGGACGTCGTGTGACGTGCTGGCAGGCAAGGAACAAGACCGCATTGAAAGGCTTAAAAGAATTAATTGACGATGTCTAGAGAATTCTCTGGGACGTATCCAGAAAGTGGTCTTGATGGATACCACAGTTGAGGTATCCACTCTATGGTGACCGCATGAAGAGAGCTGCAAGTGACTTTGTCTGAGGTGTACTGTCTCATGCGGCTAAGGTTGGAGTTTGATACCTGTGTTTGGCTTTCCCGATATGAATGGTGTTGCATATTCCCAAATGGAAAGAGCATGATAAGAAATGAAAAGTCGTATCGTGGTGTGGAGGAAGTAAGTGACGTCTTGCGTACTGTAAGCCTTTACAAGAGCTACTAGAAATAAACTCTATCTAACAGCCAGACGTGGATTCTCAGCGAAGTTCTTCGGCGCGTACTGGGAACAACTTCACTGATTGTCGAAGAAATCGATGCGAGAATCAGTGGTGAACGGCTGAGGGCTGTGGTATGCATGACCAGGTTACTACACCAGAGAGAGGTGCGTTTATCAGATAGATTGTTTGATATTAGTGCAAACTTCCATCCTTTGCATAAACTAAATGGGCAAAGAGCAAAACGCTTCGGGATTAAAGTTGAAAGGTGACACGATCATTCACGCAAAAGTTTGGTGAAAGGCACTTAGTCATCAGTATCAAAAATGAATTGCCGGAAATCGGATTCTCGCGTCCATTTGGCGTCAAGGAAGGTGGGCATGCAGGACATCCAAGTATCAAAAAGAAGACAGATTTAAGG